>Ga0193954_1000090_pt1 | contig 49463 bp, 49 predicted proteins | sample BB_5_MG_FD_140340 | JGI IMG/M metagenome (GOLD analysis project Ga0193954, IMG submission 140340) | Microbial mat bacterial communities from the Broadkill River, Lewes, Delaware, United States - BB_5_MG | ecosystem: Environmental > Aquatic > Freshwater > River > Microbial mats | place: USA...
GATGCTGATTCTGCAATGAAACATCTACTTGTAAAAGCAGAAGATAAAGATATTAAACTTCTTAAATCTCCTGTTGGCTTACCTGCTCGTGGTGTTATGACTAATTTACAAAAAACAATTAACGAAGGAACTGCCCCTAAAGTTGCTTGTATTAGTAATTGTGTTGGTCCGTGTAATCGAGGTGTGGAAGCAAAACTTGTCGGATATTGTATTGCAGATAGATTAAGTGCCGCTTACATGGGTGATACAGAAACTGGATTATTTTTCACAGGAACTAATGGGTATAGAGTAAAAGAGATCATAAGCGTTAAAGAGCTAATGGATAAACTTACAAACGGCGAGTAATATTGAACACAATAGTAAAAACATTTATAATTTTTATATTATTATCACAATCTGTTTTTGCTATTGATAATAAATACTATCAAAATAAATTTAATGCAACAAAAAAATTGTATCTTGGTTCTATCATGTCTAGTGATAAAAACAAAGAGATAGAATATTTAAAAAAGTTAATTCAATATGGCAATAAACTGCAAATATCAACATGGAAATATAAAAAAGAACTCAATAGATTAGATAAAAAACCTATAATAAGAAATAAAACAAAATCAATTCTACGAAAAACATATTCTATAAAATCAGTCACACAATCTTCAAATAGTATAACTATAAATTTTAATAAAAAAATCAATAGCTCCTATATAGACTTTCAAGAAAAAAAAGTGGGTAAAAACTACTATGATGAATTTTATTTAAAAGGAAATTTCAAAGATGCTAAACCAACGAAACTTTCAATAAAAGGTGTTGATAAAATTAGCATCTACCAAAAGAAAAAAAATTTACTTTCTCTAGTTTTTAAACATAGACGAAATTTAAAAACAATTTATATAATTAATAAAAGTCAAATTATAATCAAAGTTTTAAATTTAAAAAAAACCTATACACAAAAAAGAAAACCCAATAAAATTAAAGAAAAAGTAAAAGTTATCAAAAAGAATATATTATATCCCATTAAAAAAACAATAGTTCTTGATGCAGGTCATGGAGGTCGTGATGGGGGTGCTAGTTATAAAAGAAAAAGATTTGAAAAAGATGTCACTTTAAAAATCAGTAAATATTTAAAAACTGAATTACAAAGAAAAGGATTTAAAGTTTTTTTAACACGTACACGTGATAAATATGTAAAGCTCTCAAATCGTACAAAATATGCCAATAAAAAACACGCTGATGTATTTATCTCTATCCATGCAAATGCAGCAAGAAAAAGCCGTGCACATAAAGCACATGGTATTGAATCATATTTCTTATCACCAGCAAGAAGTGCAAGAGCTAAAAGAGTTGCTGCATTAGAAAATAAGGGTGATATGTCAGGTATGGGATGGAGCAGTAAAGATTCTTTATTAACAATTTTAAATCGTGCGAAAATTACTGCTGCAAATAAAATGGCTATAGATATTCAAAAAAATATGTTGTATAGTTTAAGAAAACAATATGGTAAAAAAAATATACGTGATGGGGGAGTAAGAGAGGGGCCATTTTGGGTGTTAGTTGGAGCACAAATGCCATCAGTTCTTGTAGAAGTTGGCTATATTTCCCATCCAAAAGAGGGTTATCGTATATCTACAAAAAGATATCAAAAACTTATTGCTAAGGGTATAGCAGATGGTGTAGAGAGTTATTTTCTAAAAAACTAAATCACTTTAACAAGATTTTAATATTTTTACACTATAATTCGCAATTAAATTAAAACAAGGACATACAATGTTACAAGGTATACTTAGAGATAGTATCGTAAAACAATCAACAAAACAACTAAGACGAGATGGTTATCTAATTGCTAATATTTACGGAAAAGGTTGCGAAAATATTAACGCAGCATTTAAATTAAATGATTATATTAGATTTCTTAAAAATAAAGAAACATTAGCATTTGACGTAGAGATAGCAGGTACAACTTACAAAGTAGTAGTTCAAGAATATCAAAAACACCCAATCACTTCAACACTATTACACGTAGATTTAATGATCGCACAACCAGGTGTTAAGTCAACTTATTACGTACCAGTTACAACAGAAGGAACACCTAAAGGTCTTAAGAATAAAGGGTTATTAGCATTTCATAGAAATAGAGTTGCAGTTAAATCTACAATTGAAAATTTACCAGAAAATTTCCATTTTAATGTTACAGATTTAGATACAGGTGATAATTATCTTGTAAGAGATCTTACTTTACCAACTGGTGTAGAATGTTTCTTAGATCCTAGAGTACCAATTGTTGGTGTTATTAAAGCTAAATAGTATAAAGTTTTAAGAATATGAACTTAATCTCTGGACTTGGTAACCCAGGTGATAAATATAAAAATACCAGACATAATATAGGTTTTTTAGTTATCGATCAGATAACTAAAACCTTAACGACTACAAATATCAATAATCAAAATTTCCAATCAATTGTTCAAAAAAATTTATCTAATTTATATGTTAAACCACAAACATTTATGAATGCTTCTGGGGAAGCAATTTTAAGTATTGTAGATTATTATGATATTCCAAATGAAAATATTATAGTAATACACGATGATTTAGATTTACCCTTTGGTACTGTAAAATTTAAAGTAGGTGGTGGTCATGGTGGTCACAATGGTTTACGTTCGATAGATAGCCATATAGGGAAAGATTATGTACGAATTAGAGTAGGTATAGGAAAACCTGAAAATAAAGGTGATGTTGCAAACTACGTTTTATCTGACTTCTCTAAAGAGGAACTTCTAAAGCTAAATGAGATCATCATTCATGTTATTAAATCTATAAAAGCATTACAAACTTTATCTTTAGAAGAAGTAAAGTCTACATTTACAATTAAAGCTCAAAATTGAAAATTATTACAAAATATTTATTAGTAAAATATACCAAATATTTTTTTATTATTTTACTCTCTTTGGAGCTATTTTTTGTGGGTATAGACCTACTACAAAACTTTAAATCCTTACCTAATTCTGCAAATCTTCAACTTTTATATATCATATATAATGTTTTTTTTACACTTACAATTGCATTACCTTTGTCACTTGCTTTTTCATGGATAATTACACTTACTTTTTTGATAAAAAACAATGCGCTTGTAAGTTTTTATGCTTTAGGGATTTCAAAAAAAGATATATTAGTTCCTATATTAGTTATTACAACATTTTTTACATTGATACTCATTTCTTTACAAAGTACACCACTTGCATATTCTTATGAAGAAAAAAATAAAATTCTTCAAAATCGATATTTTGTAAATGAACAAAATAATATTTTTTTAAAATACAATGAATATTTTGTTTACTTTAAAAAATTATATCCTATTGAAAAAAAAGCAATCGATATACATATTTTTAAAACACAAGATAATGATATAGTAGAAAGTATAGTAGGGAAAAAAGCCTTTTATCAAAATAACAAATGGTATGTTATTGATACAAAAATTACTAAAAAGCCTTCTCATATTAATTGGAATAGTTCTAAACTTGAAGTAAGTTACGAAAAATTTTTATATACATTAGAGGGTTTTGAACCAAAAATAATCAGTAATGTTTATAAAGGGAAAGCTCAATATTCTATAGTTGATGCAATCAGAACCATTTTACTGTTAGATATACAAGACTTTAATACCAACAAAATAAAGGCAATTTTGTACGCTCAAACCATAATGCCTTTTTTTATCTTACCACTTATAATTATCATTTTTGTTTATACAACTCCAAGCAGTAGATTTTTTAATAGTGCTTTATTTATTTCTGGAATGATTTTTTTAAGTCTATCGATATGGGGACTCTTATTTTTATTACAAAAACTAGCATTAGGAAGTATAGTTTTAGCAGAAATAGCTATAATACTTCCTATATTATTATTTTATATAATTGCATTTATTATATACAATAAAAAAAATCTATAATTTATACAAAGGAGTACAAATGGAAAAGATTAAAGCATATGGAATATGTTTATATAAATACAAGCAAAATTCTATTGAATTACTCCTTTGTAAGTCAGTCAAAAGTTTTCATAGATGGGGTTTCTTAAAGGGTGTTGCACTATTAAATGAACAACCTGAAGAAACTGCAATACGAGAATTTTTTGAAGAGTCTGGAATACTAGTAGATAAAAAGAATTTAGAAAACTACTATTTTCAAAAAAATGAATTAAAAAATATTGGAATATATTTAGTAAATTACAACTCAATTTTCAATGCAGATCGCTATTTTCTAAATGGAGTTCTCCAGACAAAACACCTCTCACATGAAAATAGTGAAGTACGTTTTTTTGACATTAATCAATTACCAATAATCAAAAAAAAACAATCTTTATTAACAAAAGAAATTGTGAAACACTTTAATGGAGATATAGATGAACAATTTTAATAAAAATTCCCATATTAAAATACTTGGTTCTGATGGTGGAAAAAATGAAAACATGGAACTCACATCCATTCAAGTTACTGATGACACAATAATTGATGCTGGTAATATAATTAATGGAATGGGAAAAGATATTTTAAAAATTAATCATATATTTATTACCCATACACATCTTGATCACATACTTGATATTGGACTTTTAATTGATACAACATTTCAACAAAGAGAAACCCCTTTACATATTTACGGATCAAAAGGAACTATTTTAAATTTAAAAAAATATATATTTAATTGGGATATTTGGCCTGATTTTAGTACTATTGATTTATTAAATAGCACTCAAAAAGCACTCAAATTTATTGAGTTAAGTATTGGTGATGAGATTGAACTTGACTACTGTAAAGTAAAAGCAATAGAAAACAATCACACCAATACAAGTAATGGATACATTGTTACTAAAGCAAAGAGTTCTATTCTTCTTACCTCTGATACTTATCTTTGTAATTCAATCTGGGATGAGATAAATACTAATAAACAAATCTCTTCTGTAGTTGTAGATGTTTCATTTCCTTCTTCTATGGATATATTAGCAGCTCAAAGTAAACACTTAACTCCAAAATTACTTCAAAATGAATTAACAAAACTTCAACGAGATGATGTTTCAGTCTATATAAGTCATATTAAACCAGGTTCCTATACCCAAGTTTCTGATGAAATTGAAAACCTAAACCTTTTAAAAAATAAAGGAAAAATATTAAAAATGGAAGATATTATCCAATTTTAATTTAATTACTACACGACAATTTTTGAGATACAAAAGGTATTATCAAACTGTAATAAGAGTTTGAGTATAATCCCACAATATTACAGTTTACAATTAAATAATTAGATTAGGAGATACATTTGCAAGATTGGATTGAAAAGATACAAAATAGTGAATCTTTAGAACAACTAGAACAATTACGAATAGATATTTTGGGAAAGAAAGGTATTTTAACACTTGAATTTTCAAAAATGAAAAGTGTGCCAAATGAAGAAAAAAAAGCATTTGCACAAAATTTAAATACTCAAAAATCACAAATCAATGAAGTTTTAGAAAACCAAAAAACACTTTTAATGGCAAAAGAATTAGAAATTCAACTAGAAGCTGAAAAAATTGATGTTACTAAATTTACACCAAATTTTAATAATGCAGCAAAACATCCTGTTGCTGATACATTAAATCAAATTACTACATACTTCCAAAACTTAAATTTTAGTGTAGAAGAGGGTCCACTAGTAGAAGATGACTTTCATAATTTTGAAGCATTAAATCTTCCTAAATACCATCCAGCAAGAGATATGCAAGATACTTTTTACTGTAATGATGGTGCTGTTTTAAGAACACATACATCACCAGTCCAAATTAGAACTATGATGAGTCAAAAACCACCTATTAGAATGATTGCCCCTGGTACCGTTTTTAGAAAAGATTTTGATATCACACATACTCCAATGTTCCACCAAATAGAGGGACTAGTAGTAGAAAAAGAAGGTGTAGTTTCTTTTGCAAATTTAAAGTTTGTGATGGAAGAATTTTTAACACATATGTTTGGTGATGTTGCCGTACGTTTTAGACCTTCATTTTTTCCATTCACTGAACCATCAGCAGAAGTAGATATCTCATGTATTTTCTGTAAAGATGAATCAACAGGAAAAAGCTGTGGATGTAGAGTATGTTCTCATACAGGATGGCTAGAAGTTCTTGGCTGTGGAATCGTTGATGAAAACGTATTTAAAGCAGTAGGATATGAAGAAGTAAGCGGGTATGCGTTTGGTTTAGGTATTGAAAGATTTGCAATGCTTATACATAAAATTGGAGATTTAAGATCTCTATTTGAAAGTGATATTAGACTTTTAGGACAATTTAGATGATAGTTACAAGACAATGGTTACAAGAATATATTGATATTTCAAAAATAAGTACACTTTCAATGTGTAAAGCATTAGACTCTATTGGTTTAGAAGTGGATAGTACCCAAAGAACATTAATACCAAACAATGTAGTTGTAGGTTTTGTAGAATCTAAAGAGAAACACCCTGATGCAGACAAACTGAATATTTGTCAAGTAAATATTGGAAATAAAATTGAACAAATTGTTTGTGGTGCAAAAAATGTAGATGCAGGACAATATGTTGCAGTTGCTACAGTTGGTGCTGTTTTAGGAGAAGACTTTAAAATCAAAAAAGCTGAATTAAGAGGAGTACCATCAAATGGTATGATTTGTAGTTCAACTGAAATTGGTTTACCAAAAACAAATGATGGAATTATGGAACTTGATGATTCTATTGGTAAATTAGTAATTGGAAAAGAATTAAACGAATACTCATTAATTAACGATGAAGTAATAGAAATAGAGTTAACAGCAAATAGAGGTGACTGTTTAAGTATAAATGGAGTTGCTAGAGAATTAAGTACATATTTTAATATTCCAATGAAAAATATTGATTCTGTTGTAAGTAGTAATAATAAAGGGATTGGCCAAGTATTTGATGTTACATTTGATATGAATTGTGAAGCAAATCTTATTTATAAAGCAGCTTCTATTAAAACATTTAAATTGGGTCTCTTGCATCATTTACGAGCAGGAATAATTTCACAATTAAAAGATACAGATATAGAAACTGCTATTGCATATACCACACATGCATCAGGAGTACTGTTAAATGTTTATACGCAAGCAGTTGCAAAAAAACAAGCAGATAAATTATCAACATTTAGTATTAAAAAAGATAAAAATAATTTCGATACAGTAATTGGGAAAAAACTTGTAAGTACTATTGGTATTGAAATAGGAAAAATTGAAGAGCTCTCAGATGAAGTAATTATTGAAGCTAGTTATATTAATCCAGAAAAACTCTCACAACATGTTTTTGATAAAAAACAAAAAACAGGGGATGTTTACTATAAAGCATCAAGAGGAAGTGAACCAAATTTAGATACTGGAATAGACTCTATTATTTCACTATTATCTCAAAATGGAGCTACCATTTATAATGGAAGTAAAAACTTTATAAATGATGTTTCATTAACAACAATCAATGTAAATAACGAAAGATTAAACGCCATTGTAGGGCAAACTATAACGCCTAGTAAAGTAAGTCAAATTTTAACATCATTAGGTTTTTTTGTAAAACAAGATGGACAAAATACAATCAACGTTACTATTCCTTCATTTAGACATGATATAAAAAATATTGCTGATGTAACTGAAGAGATTGTAAGAATGATTGGTATTGATCACATTAAATCAAAACCACTTAAAATACAAGAACTAGCAAATATTAATGCCTGTTCAAATAATCTTCAATTAAAAAATGAGATTAGAACAAAAGCAGTAGAAAATGGTTTCTTCGAAACACTTACTTATGTATTTACCAACAAAGAATTATTGGAAAAATATAAATTCCCTACTGTTATTAAAAAGAAAGAGATTTTAAATCCTATAGTAAATGAACTCAATACATTTAGAACAACAATGGCACTCAATTTTGCACAAGCAGTATCACACAATACAAAACAAGGTTATAAATCTATTGGTTTATTTGAGATTGGTACTATTTTTAATAAAAATAGGGAAGAGACAAAAACACTGGGATTGATTTTTTCTGGAGAATCTGAAGCAGAATCTATTGCCAATAAAGCAAAACCAGCAAATATTGATTTTTTTGCATTTTCTCAAAAGCTTGCTAGTATTGTAGGAGTATTTGAATTAGAACCTATGAAAAAAGTAACTAACAATTTTATACATCCATACCAAAATGCTACAATTCTTAAAAATGGGAAAGCAATAGGCTTTATTTATAAGATACATCCAAGTGCAGCAAAAGATTTTGATATTTCAAGTGATACTTTTGTTGCAGAAATTAATTTTGATTTATTACATAAAGAAACAATTATTGCTACAAACATTTCTAAATTTCAGGCATCAAAAAGAGATTTAAGTATTATTGCACCTAAAGATCTTGAATACAGAAACATCAAAAAAGCAATCAATTCTTTAAAAATAAACGAAATTAAACAGTTTAATCTTGTTGATATTTATAGTGATGAGAAACTAGGAGATTACGAAAGTTTAACTATTAAGTTTATCTTACAATCAGAAACTAAAACATTTGAAGAAAGTGATATAAATAAAATAATGGATAAAGTGCTAGAGAAATTAGAAAAAGATTTAAAAATAGGTTTAAGATAATGGAACAACTAAACATAACACCGATTAATAATGCATTTAATATTGTTATAGATAACATAGCTAGTGATAAATCAATTTCACATAGATGTGCTATGTTTAGTTTATTGAGTGATCAGCCATCAACAATAAAAAACTACCTTCGAGGTGAAGACACAATGGATTCTCTTCGAATTGCTCAAAAACTTGGTGCAGTAGTTGAAGATGATGGAAAGGTTATTAAAATAACACCACCAAAAAACTTATCTGAACCAGATGATATTTTGGACTGTGGAAATGCAGGGACAGGGATGCGTCTTTATGCTGGACTTTTAGCAGGTATTGAAGGAAGTTTTGTACTTACTGGAGATAAATACCTTAGAAGTAGACCCATGAAAAGAGTTGCTGAACCGTTAAGAGATATTGGTGCATCTATTGATGGAAGAGAAAATGGGAATAAAGCACCACTTCATATACGTGGAGCAAAACTTGACTCATTTCAATATCATAGTCCAATAGATTCTGCACAAGTAAAATCTGCTTTAATTCTTGCGGGTATTCAGAGTGATAAAAAATCTTTTTATAAAGAAGATTTATTAAGTCGAGATCACACAGAAAGAATGTTAAATGGTATGGGTGCAAATATTCAAACAAATACGGATGGATGGATCGAGATATCACCATTAAATGGTCAAAAACTAAAAGCACTTAATATTACTGTTCCTACTGATCCCTCTTCTGCATTTTTCTTTGCAGTTGCTGCAGCAATCACTCCAAATTCTAAAGTAACATTAAAAAATGTAACATTAAACCCTACTCGAATTGAAGCATACAAAATTTTAGAAAAAATGGGTACAAAAGTATCTTATATCCAAACAGAAAATGTGTATGAACCTATTGGTAATATAATAGTAGAATACAATGAATTAAATGGGGTTACTGTTGATTCAAATATTGCATGGTTAATTGATGAATTACCAGCATTAAGTATTGCTATGTCTATTGCAAATGGAAAAAGTGTTGTAAAAAATGCAAAAGAGTTACGGGTAAAAGAGAGTGATAGAATCACTGCAGTTGTAACTAATTTAAATAAATGTGGAGTAAACTACACAGAATTTGAAGATGGATATGAAATAATGGGTAATGCTACTTTAGAAAAAGCAACTATTAATTCACATGGAGATCATCGAATAGCCATGAGTTTTGCAATAGCAGGATTATTGTGTGGTATGGATATAGAAGATACCCAATGTATAGAAACATCTTTCCCTAATTTTACTGATATTCTTACATCATTAAAAGGATAATAATTGAAAGTTAAAGTAGCATCGCATTACGGATTTTGTTTCGGAGTAAAACGAGCCATTAAGATTGCAGAAGAAAATAAAAATTCTGCAACAATGGGACCATTAATACATAATCAAAAAGAGATAAATAGATTAAAAAAGAATTTTAATGTAGATTTATATTCAACTATTGATGAAGCAAAAGCTCATGACACAGTAATTATTAGAACACATGGTATTCCTAAAAATGATTTAGCTGAATTAAAACAAAATAATACAAAAGTTATTAACGCAACCTGCCCTTTTGTGACAACTCCACAACAAATTGTAAAAAAAATGTCTGAAGACAAATACAGCATAGTAATTTTTGGAGATGAAGATCATCCAGAAGTAAAAGGGGTTAAAAGCTATGGAGATGATGTACACGTAGTCCCAAATCCAGAAGCATTAGATTCTTTAATATTTAAATATGACAAAATTGCTACAGTTGCCCAAACAACAAAACAAAAAGAAAAGTATTTAAAAATTGTAAATAATTTAATACTAAAATACAAAGAAGTGAGGGTATTTAATACTATTTGTGACGCTACTTTTGAAAATCAAGCAGCTACGAGAGAATTATCAGCAACAGTTGATATTATGATTGTGATTGGTGGTAAAAACTCATCAAATACAAAACAGCTCTTTAATATTGCACAGGAAAATTGTGTCAGTTATCTCATAGAAGATGAAACTGAATTAAATTCGTCATGGTTCAAAAACAAAAATATCTGTGGTGTAACAGCAGGTGCTTCAACACCAGACTGGATTATCCAAAAAGTAATAGAAAACATAGAAAAAATTTAACTATAAAAAAATTAAGTCAAATTTTGTTATAATCACCCATAAAAAACAAAAGGGTAGGCAAGCAAATGAAATTTGAAGATTTTGAAACAGAAGGTGAAGACTTCGCAGCAATGTTGGAGGAGAGCGAAAAGAACACTGAAACAAATTCAGTAACAGATGGTGAAATCGTTATTATTGGTGATGAAAACTTTACAGTAAGTATCGCAGGTAAAGAGGGAAGAATCCCATTAAATGAGATTACAAACATAGATGGAACACTTAAGTATTCTGTTGGTGATACAATTACAGTTATGATTACAGGTACAAGAGGTGAAAACTTATCTTTATCGTACAAAAAAGTTTTACAAAAAGCTAAATTTGATGAATTTTTCGCACAATATGGTGAAGAACCAGAAAATGTAATTGTTGAAGGTGTTGTAACATCTGTTAAACCAAGAGCAGGATTTATCGTACAAGATGATGAAGGTATGGAATACTTTATGCCAATGGCACAAGGTTTCTTAAAAGCTGTTGGTGCAGTTGGTAAAAAAATAAAAGCTGTTGTTCTTAAAGCAAAACCAGAAACATCAAGTATTGTTATTTCTAGAAGAAAACTAATCGAAGAAGCTCAAAAAAATAAAGAGATTAAAATAGCAGAGTTAATGGAAAATAATGAACCAAAAACTGGTATCGTTAAAAAAATCACTAGCTATGGTATGTTCGTAGACTTAGGTGGAATTGATGGTTTAGTAAACTACAATGAAATCTCATACAAAGGTCCAGTTAATCCATCTGCTTATTACAAAGAAGGCGATGAAGTTATTGCTGTTATGAAATCTTATGACAAAGAAAAAGGTCACTTATCTTTATCTATTAAAGAAGCATTAGCTAATCCATGGGAAGAGATGAGAGATGCATTAGAAACTGGTGATACAATTACAGTTACAGTTTCTAATTTTGAATCTTATGGAGCATTTGTTGATTTAGGTAATGACATCGAAGGTTTATTACATATTTCTGAAATTAGTCACAATAAAAATGTTAAAAACCCTAAAGATTACTTAGAGATTGGTCAAGAGATTAATGTTGAAGTTATCGATTTAGATTGTGATAAAAGAAGATTAAGAGTTTCTTTAAAATCATTACAACCAAAACCATTCCAAACATTTATCAAAGAAAATAAAACTGGTGATGTTGTAACTGGTACAGTTGCTACTTTAACTGATTTTGGTGCATTTATCAACCTTGGAACAGTAGATGGACTTTTACATAATGAAGAAGCAAACTGGGAATCAACTGCAAAATGTAAAGATATTTACAAAAAAGGTGATGAGATTGAAGTAAAAATTATCAAAATTGATACTGAAAAAGAAAATATCTCTTTAAGTGTAAGAGCACTACAAGACTCTCCAGCTCAAAAATTTGAAAAAGAGCATAATACAGGTGATATCATCAAATCTACAATCAAAGATATTAAAGACTTTGGTGTATTTGTTAAACTTGAAAACAACCTAGATGGACTTATCAGAAAAGAAGATATGATGAAACCAGAAGAGGGTGAAGAAGAGGCAAAAATTGGTGATGAGATCGAAGCTGTTGTTGTTAATATTGACAAACAAAGAAACAGAGTAAGATTATCAGTTAGAAGATTAGCATCTCAAAAAGATAGAGATATGTTAAAATCAGTTAACGATGAGTCTACGATGACACTTGGTGATGCACTTGCAGGACAGTTAAAGTAATATACTTTAACTGTTAAAATGGAGAAAATTATGAATAAACCTACAGTAGTAGTATGTGACCATATCCACGAGAGTGGTTTAGAGATACTTAAAAATACTAGTGATATAAATTATGTATATGCAGCTGATATAGATAAAACTGCCCTTTTAGATGTAATTAAAGATGCTCAAGTTTGTATCACAAGAAGTTCAACAGATGTTGATGAAAAGTTCTTAAATGCAGCGACGAACCTTAAAGCCGTGGTAAGAGCCGGTGTTGGTGTTGATAATGTTGATATTGATGGATGTAGCAAAAGAGGTGTAATTGCAATGAACGTTCCAACAGCCAATACATTAGCAGCAACAGAACTTACAATGACTCACTTACTTTCTTGTATGAGAAAAATGCCTTATGCACATTCTCAATTAAAAGATCATAGAATCTGGAAAAGAGAAGATTGGTATGGTCAAGAACTTTATGGAAAAAGAATTGGTGTTATTGGTTTTGGTAATATCGGACATAGAGTTGCACTAAGATGTAAAGGTTTTGAGATGGATGTAGTAACTTACGATCCTTACATTTCATCAACTAAAGCAACTGATTTAGGTATTGAATACACATCAAATTTTGATGATATTTTAGCTTGTGATATTATTACAATACATACACCAAAAAACTCTGAAACTTTAAATATGATTGATGAAGAGCAAATTGCAAAGATGAAAGATGGAGTTATTCTTATCAACTGTGCAAGAGGTGGATTATATAATGAAGAAGCATTATTTAATAACTTAAAATCTGGTAAAATTCACATGGCTGGTATTGATGTTTTCAATAAGGAACCTGCTATTGACCACCCATTATTAGACTTAAATAATGTAACTGTTACAGCTCATCTTGGTGCAAATACAGTTGAATCTCAATATAAAATTGCTACTCAAGCTGCTAATAATGCAATTAAATCTGCACGTGGTATTGGTTATCCACATGCTTTAAATTTACCAATTGATGAAACAAAAATCCCATCATTTGTGAAGCCTTATTTAGAGTTAACTCAAAAAATGGCTTTTTTAATTGCTCAAATGGACAAAAGTGAAATCAAATCGATTAAAATAGAAGCTGAAGGTGAAATTGCTAACTACTTAGATAGCTTAGAAACATTCGCAATTGTTGGTGCTTTAACACAATCATTAAGTGCTGATAAAATCAATTATGTAAATGCAACTTTTGTGGCAAATGAAAAAGATATCAAAATTGATTCTTCAGTTCATTCAAATACAAGTGCGTATAAAAATCAAGTTACTGTTAAAATAACAACAAATAATGGTGTTAATTCTACAAGTGGAACAATTTTTGAAGAAGATGTTCAACGAATCATTACAGTAAATGATTATGTACTTGATATTGAACCATCTGGTAAAATGATTTTATTATCAAATTCTGATGTTCCAGGTGTTATTGGTAACGTTGGTACATTATTAGCTTCTGAAGGTATTAATATTTCAGACTTTAGACTCGGTAGAAATAAAAATGGAGCATTAGCAGTTATTATTGTTGATGAGGAAGTTAAAAGTAATACTTTAGAAAAATTAGCAAATATTGAAGCTGCAAGATCAGTTTCATATGCACAAATATAAGGATTTAGTATGGCATTAGGGATGAGTGACTTAAAAAAAGGTATGAAAATAGAAGTTGAGGGTATCCCTTACAAAATTACAGACTATGCACATGTAAAACCTGGTAAAGGGGCAGCATTTGTAAGATGTAAAATTAAAAACTATTTAAATGCAAAAACTATAGAAAAAACATTTCATGCTGGTGATAAATTTGATACTCCAGATTTACAACAAAAAACTATGCAGTTTTTATATGATGATGGTGAGATGCTTCAATTTATGGATACAAATACTTATGATCAAATTGGTTTAACTTATGATCAAGTTGGTGATACAGAAAAATGGATTATTGATGGTATGAATGTTGATATGATGTTTTTTAAAGGTGAAGCAATCACAGTTGAACCACCTGCTACGGTTGAGATGAAAATTGTGGAAACTCCACCTAACTTTAAAGGTGATTCACAAGGTGGAAAAAAACCAGCAACTCTTGAATGTGGGGCTGTTGTACAAATTCCATTTCATTTAATTGAAGGTGATATTATCAAATGTGATACTAAAACTGGCGAGTATGTAGAAAAAGTTAAATAATACAATTTTGCATACATCTATCAAAAGGGGCTCTTACGAGTCCCTTTTTTTAATCCCAAAAAATGGATACTTATGAAAAAAAAACAACTGATAATTTTTGACATGGATGGAACATTGATAAATAGTGGTGATGTGATATCAAATACTATTAATTATGTTAGAACAAATCTAGGTCTGGATGCTATGCCTAAAGATGAGTTATTATCAAATATTAATAATCCAGAGATTAATTCTTCTGAATTTTTTTATGGAACTACAGCCTTTACTGATGAACAAACAAAATTGTTTGGAGAATATTATAACAAAAATTGCATAAGCGATATATCACTATATGATGGTATAGTAGATTTATTAGAAGAGTTAAATAAAAACTTTACCCTTAGTATTGCTACAAATGCTTCTGCAGAATTTGCAAAAAAAATGATACAATTTCTTAATATAGAGCATTATTTTGACTTTCTTATAGGTGCAAATGATGTTAGCACACCAAAGCCACATCCTGAAATGCTTTTAAATACCCTAGAAAAGCTTAATTTTAAAGTAGAAGACTCTATACTTATCGGAGACAGCAATAAAGATAGGAATGCAGCAAAAGCTTGTAGAATGGATTATTTATTGGTAAATTGGGGTTTTACCCAACATGAAGATGACAATGTCATTATGAACACTACAGAAGAATTAAATCAAAAACTTTTATCTTTTCTAAAATAGTGAGAATTAAAGTTTACGACTTTAATTCTTCTTTTGCGACAACAGTTTCAATATCCATAATAACTAACATTTGATTATCTTCAAGTCTTACAAAACCTTTTAAATATCGTGATGGTATAGCAGAACCCATATCAGATACAGGATAGAGTTGAGAAGTTTCTAACTTTTGTACATCATCAACTTTATCTACAACTAAACCTATCATTCTATTATCGCCAGTAATTACAGCAATTACAGCTGTATTTTCATCATATTGAACTTCACCTGTACCAAACTTTACTCTAATATCTAAAATAGGAACAACTTCACCTCTTAAATTAATAAGTCCCTTCACCCACTCACTTGTACCAGGTAAAGTAGTAATTAAATCAGGATAAGTTAAAATTTCTCTAATTTTTGGTAATTCAACTGCGTATTTCATTTCCCCTAATATAAATGTCATATACTCATCTGAATTTGTGCTATTAAATTCTTTATCTATTCTTGCCATTTTTTTCCTTTTAGTTCATTCAACTTATTTTATCTTATAATTTTTATTATTATAAATATTATAATAATTTTATCTACTTATTTTATCTATTATATTCTTTGAAATAACTTTGCAATTTACTGACACTTTAGAATTTTCAATTGTGATTAAATTATCAACTTCAATATCTTCAATACTTGTTATTTTATTCTCAACAATAAGTTGGACAAAACCTTTTTTCTCTTTCTTTTCTGGGTGATTTAAAATTAAATTATTTTTAATAAAATTAATATTATTCGATTTTTTTTCTATTATTTGTTTAAAAGTATTTTGAAACTGCTGTTTGGTATTTTTTATTTTCGATTCTATAAATTCAAATCTTTTTTGAAAAGATTGTTGTTCAAAACTCGATTTCAAATGCCGTAAATTTTGTTCTTTTTGTACTAGAACGGCTTTAAATTTGTGATTTAAATCAACAACTAATGTATCCGAGTATTGTCTTAAATCATTGATATTAGGTGTTGAGATTTCAATTGCATTCGAAGGAGTACTCGCACGTACATCAGCTACAAAATCTGATATTACAAAATCATTTTCATGCCCTACTGCACTAATTATAGGAATATTTGCTGCATAGATTGTATCACAAACCACCTCTTCATTAAAAGCCCAAAGAACTTCAGTACTACCACCTCCACGGCCTACTATTGCAATAGAATTATCCAATGAATCTTTTGCCAAATAATCCGCTCTTTCTATATTTTTTACAATATTTTCTTTTGCACCTTCCCCTTGAACTAATGTTGGAAGTAAAAACATTTTTGCTAAGGGATATCTCATCTCTAAAATCTTTTTCATATCTTCAATAGCGGCACCTGTATTTGAAGTAATAATATAAATATTTTTAGGATATAAAGGTAAGGTTTTTTTGATTGATTTATCAAAGTAGCCTTTAATTTGAAGCTTAGTTTTTAGTTGTTCATAAGCTAAAGCCAAAGCACCTACTCCACTTGGTTCAATTTTTTGGCACAATAATTGATAATTACCTCGTGGCGAATAAACGGTAATATTACCAGTTATTACTACTTTAATTCCTGTTTCTAGCCTAAATTTCAAATACTGAGCATTTCCCTTAAACATTACACAAGAGATTGTTGATTTATTATCTTTTATACTAAAATAGATATGTCCCGAGTTATGATATGTTAAATTAGAGATTTCACCTTCTACATAAACATTTGTAAATGTAGCTTCTAAAATACCTTTTATTTGTTCATTTAATACACTTACACTAACTGGACTATTCACTATTGTTATATCTTTCTTGCAATAAAAGTAGTGCTCATATCCAAAGAGTATCCTTTTACAAATACAGGTTCTAAGCCTACTTCCTTTAATTCTTCACACATCTGCTTCGTTGTAATAAACGCTTCTATAGACTGTGGTAAATAAGTATAAGCATCTTTATTTTTTGAGATGAGCCCACCTATGTGAGGCATCATATTATTCATATAAAATTTTGTAATATTTGAAGCAAAATTATTGTTGTCATTTTTTGTAAATTCTAAGATAACACACAAGCCACCTTTTTTCAAAACTCGAGCAAACTCTTTAAGACCTTCTTTTCTTTGAACTACATTTCTTATTCCATACGATATAGAAATAATGTCTGCACTTTCATCATCAATAGGCATTAACTCTGCACCAGCTTCAACAAATGTCCTATGAGGTATTTTTGTTTTACCAACTTCCATCATTCCGACACTTGGATCAACACCAATGATTTCATCAATCTCTATTCCATTTGAAAAAGCCACATTCTCCCAGTCAATCATCAAATCACCAGTTCCACAAGCTACATCAACTATTTTTGTTAATTTTGATTTTCCATAATGATTATATGCCATATTACAAGCTTTTTTTCGCCAAGTTTTATCTATACCCATGCTTAAAATTCTATTTGCCAAATCATATGTTTTTGCAATTTCATTAAACATTTTTATTATATCTTCTTGATTATCTCTATTCTCTTCTGCCAATTTTCTACCTTAAAATATATATTTCGCTACGATTAAACCTAAAATAAATCCTACATTTACGCCAATTAATATTTTCATATATGTTAATTTTTTATCGCTATTTGGTAAATAGCTTAATATAGACTCTTGTTTTATTAAACTTTTTTCAAAACTATTTGAAGCCATATCAATTTTTTTTAGCATCTCTTTTAAAGTTATTTCACTTAATTCAAGTTGTTCTGCTAACTCTTTTGCTTGTTTAAAACTCATATCACTCATAAAAATAGCCTATTTTTTAATCTCTATCCATTTGTCTAAATCTACAAAGATTCTATTTAATGTACCTAAAACATAATCTTTTGCTTCTGTTTGCAATCTTCTAAAAAATAAATACTTTAGTGCTGATTCACGATCCCCTGCATCTTTAGCTTCCAATGCCTTGACTGCAAAATCAGTATTATTATGTGCCATTTCCCATACAGTACTTCCTAAATATCTACTCATTGTAATAACTTTATCGTTTCTCACTGCAAAATAACGTGGATCTTTTACAAAATCTGTAATTGTAGAGTTACTTCCTAAATACTTATGTCCAAAAAAGTTAATAAATTGTTCCTCAAGATAATCTTTTTCTGTACTAATAGCTCTATTTAAAGCAAAAAACAAATTATCAGTAGAATTTCTCTCAATTTTACGAAGTTTTTTCATAGTTGCAATTGCATTCTTCCCATCAAGTTCTCCATCACCCATAGGTACAATCCACTTAACATTTCCAAATGTTCCAATTTTTGCTATCTCATCAAGAACCAATGAAGATGTCTTATTTCCACCAACATCTACAATAATTTCATGATTGTCATCCATAAGTATCATCTCATCTAAATCTGTAATTTTATTTGTTGATAACATTTTTTTATTTACTATTTTTGTTGCAGTAAAACTTTGAGAATCATTATTTTCATCATCAATTTCTATATAAGTAACTGGTTTACCGTGTTTTTTGTAAAGGTATGGAGCAACTACTTGCATTGCTACTGTTGATTTTCCAACACCACCTTTTGTTTGAGGAATAATTATCATCTATGTTATCCTTAATTTATATTAACTTAGTTTAGCTAATTTTTAATTTCATCTTCATTATTCTTACAGTTTAACACTAATTGATTATACTTTGAGAAACTACTTCACTTTTATCATCATAAATTTTTAGTTTAAATCCATCTACGGTATCACCTTTTTCATCCATATCAATGATGATTATTTGCATAATAGATTTACAGTTGTTTGGAACATTAAAATGTCCCCCAATCCCAGTCAATGCTTTCTTTATTGGGATATCACTTTCCATACCAATAACATTATCTCTACAACCAGTCATCCCTACATCTGTAACATAATATGTCCCCTCTGTAATCTCTTGATCATCTGTACCAACATGAGTATGAGTACCACAGATAGCGCTTACTCTCCCTTTGAGAAGTTGCATTAGTATTCTTTTTTCTGCAGTAACTTCTGCATGAAAATCTATAAAAATATGTTTTACATCATCTTTTTCCAATTTTTCAACTACTTCCAAGATATGTGTAAATGGATTCAGCACTTGAGGCATTGTGAACAATCCCATTAGATTAATAACTGCTAGTTTTATTTCATTTACCTCTACAACTTTTATACCAGATCCAGGAACGCCTTCAGGGTAATTATCTGGTCTTAAAACAGGTTTTGACTCAAGAAGAGCGATCATATCTTTTTTCTTATCCCATGAATGGTTTCCACCTGTAATTAAGTCTATGCCACAGTTAAACAACTCTGTAGCATTTTTTACTGTCATCCCAAAACCATGGCTAGCATTTTCACCATTTGCAATTACAAAATCAATATTATGTAAGTTTCTTATTTTTTCGAGATTTTCTTTTATAATTTTTCTACCTGGACGGCCTACTATATCACCAATAAATGCAATTCTTACTGCTTTGTCATTAGACTCTAGCACGTTGCTCCTTCTGCTTGTAATTCTATTCTAAATATTGCACCATCTAAAGTATTTGATGCTGTTATCATCCCATTATTCTCTTCTACAATTTTTTTAGCAACATTCAATCCTATACCCATGCCACCTCTTTCTTTATTACTCACAAATGGCTCAAAAATCTTTTCTATTTTTTTCTCTTTGATTCCACCTGCATTATCTATAAAATCAACTATCACTTTATTCTCTTTTAAAGAAATATTAATATTTAAACTTCTCTTTTCATACTCTTCAATTTTTACCAACTCATCCAATGCATTACTTATTATAATAATCCAAACTTGTTCTATTCTTTGTTTCTGTACATGAGCATTAAAATACAAGTTCTTTTTATCTTTATTTTTACCTATATCAAATAATTCACCATTTAAATATATTTTACTTATCTGTTTTGCATTGTTTAAGCTAAGGGTTAATGCAGTGATTAAAGTATTATAAATATTCACACTCTCTATAGTTTCTGAAGATGTTGTAGAAACCTCTTTCATCGCTTCTATTATATTAGAGATTCTATTTAAACCATCAGTAATTGTTTCTGTACTTTCTTTTATTCTCTCTTTTGCAATACTCTCTTCTAAATCATCAATATCAAATTTCATTAACTCAAAATTACCCTTAATATAAGTAAGGGGAGTATTGATTTCGTGTGTTATACCAGCAGACAAAGCCCCAATTGAGCTTAATTTTACACTCTTTAACTGTTCTTTTTGTATCTGTTTTAATTGTTCCGTATTTTTCTTAACCTCTTTTTTTATCTTTTTTTCTAACGATTTATTTAATTCTTCAAGTTTTAATTTATCTGTAATATTAGTACGAATTGCAGTAAAAGAAACTATTCTATCTTCTACAAAATTTGGTTCAATATGAGCATCAACCCAATAATAACTTCCATCTTTTGACAGATTTTTTAGTTTTCCTTCCCATATTTTACCTTGATTTATCGTATTCCATAAGTCTTTGAATACTACACTTTTCATATCGGGATGCCGCACTATAGAATGTTTTTTACCAATTAATTCTTTCTTTGAGTATTGAGAAATTCTACAAAATGCTTCGCTAACATCTAAAATTCTTCCTTCTGTATCGGTTATAGAACGTATCACATTTTTATCAATAATTCGTAAAGATTCATTCAGCATTTGCGTTCTTTGTTCTACTTTTCTATCAAGTTTATTATTTAACCGTTCTATATTATACGTATTTTTTGCCATTGGCTTTGAAAATAGATATGCTAAAATCACAGCAAAAATAATAGTATATATAAATACAGAGGCATAATACATCTCTTTATGAAGAATAGCTGTTTCATTTGGATAAATTAAAATTAAAACTGCAGCACTCATATCATCGAGATTTGCAACTCTTTTTGAAATATATTTTTTTGTTTGAACTGTCTTTTCTTGTAGTAATTTGGTTATGTCAACAATACCTATCTCAGCTAAGTTTTTTCGAGAACCTAAAATAAGATTTGCCTCATTATCAAGTAATAAAAGATTATGATAATCGTCTGATATTATTTGAGATATTACCTTAACAGAAACATAAAAACGAAGAATCCCACTTCCCATATTTATACCAACAACAAAAATAGGATTTAAGCTTTCTGTATTTTGCTTTACATTTTCACTCATACCTATTTTTGAATGCCAAATACTACCTATATTTTGTTTTTTTAAGATTTCATAAGTAAAGTTCTCCACATACTTTAAATTGTATTGATTCTTACTATTTGTAGAAGCGACAACATCTAAACTCTTTTTATTATAGTCAGTATATTGAATTTGAAATATATCATGTCCTGATGAGATAAGAGTCTTAAATAAAGATGTTACATATTCCTTATTTGCACTATTTTTGAGATATTTTTGAAATATTTCATTATTTGACAATGAATAAAGATGATTATCTAATGTTTGAATATAAGTTGATATTTTTGATTCTCTTCTTGTAATACACTCATTTGAATGTTTTATTTCATTTTCTAATTGTTGTTGATTAACAACTTGAGTAAAAGAATAGGAAGAGAATAAAGCTAAAAAAATACCAAAAATTACAAAAGTAAAGAATAATTTTAAATTAAATGTCATCTTATTACTATTTAATTAAACACTTAATATTTCACTTATTTTCTTTTCTACAGCTTGTAAAGAATCAAATGGTTTCATAATGTACTGTATAGCACCAAATTTTTGTGATTTTAAAACATTATCCAATGTTGAATATGCAGTCATCATAATAACTTTTTGTTCTGAATTTTTCTCAATAATCTTTTCTAAAGCATCTAAACCATTCATTTGTGGCATCATTATATCCATTAGTACAAGATCATAATCACTACTCTCATTTATACTATTTACAGCGACAACGGGATTCGAATATGTAGTAACATTATATGCTGGATTTCTGCTCAAAAATCTTTGAAGCATATTTAATATTTCGTTTTCATCATCAACTATAGCAATTTTATATATATTTTCCATCTTTATTCCTTACACAAATAAGTCTTTAGCAGCTACTTTCATAACTAAGTCATTTTTCTCTTCTAACATTTGATCTAAAATTCTAAATACATCTTCACTAGCATTTTCTATTAATTTTACTTTACTTTCAATAACAGCTTTAGAACATACTACAGAATTTCCTGAACACTCTTTTGCTAATGCATTTGCTTCTTCATGTACAATTTCATGTGGTTTATCTAAGCTCTTATAAGATTTTGTATCTGCAAATTCTGCTTTTCCTAGCCCAGAATTATACCATTTACCAAGTCTACATTCCGTATGTTTACTTGCTTCAAAACTATTACTATCACCAAATAATAATTGATATAAATTATTTTTATAAATGACATGATCGAGTTTTGCAAGATTTACAAAAATCTTATTACTCACAGAATCAACTTCATATACACTTCTACCTGAATTTTTTTGGAATGATTCCATTAATTTAATTAAAACACTTACTCTCTCTTTTGTTTCTGTTACTACTCCTGCAACAATATCTGAACTCTCTTTCATTCGTGCAGTTTCTTGCTGTATCGAAAGAACTACATCTTTTATCTCTTTTGCTGCATCAGAAGATCTTGAAGCAAGATTTCGAACCTCTTGTGCAACGACTGCGAAACCTTTTCCAGCTTCTCCAGCTGTTGCAGCTTCAACTGCAGCATTGAGTGAAAGAATATTTGTTTGAAATGCTATTTGATCAATAACTACAATTGCTTGTGCAATATCATTACTTTTTTGTACTAAATTTGTAACTATCTCATTTTCTGTTACAATTTGATTATTTAAATTAACAGTATCTTTTACAATATTTTGGGTAAGCGTTAATCCTTCCATTGAACCATTTGCAGTTGCTTTTGATTCTTTTGACATGTTATCTAACTCACTTAATAAGTCTTGATATACAACTTGCGTATTTGCAAGTGACACATTGATATTGTTATTATGCTTATGCAATAATCCATCTTCAGCATTATCATGAATTGATGTCTTAATTAGGGATACAACCATAAAATCATCATGTTTTTTATATGATAATTTAGCTTCACAATCTGAAATAATAATTCTATCTCTTTTACTCGAAATCACTTTCAATAATTCATTTTTATTAGCAATATTTGCTTCTGCTTTATCATTCATAAATAGTAAATTATTATTATTATCAACAGCTACAATCCCTTCAGAAGTAGTAAATTGAGCAATCTTTTTGATTTGATCATTCTTTTTTTCTAAATTTTCGATTCGATTTTGGTAACTTTCAGTAATCTCTTGTAACTCATTATCATGTGCTAATTTATTCTGAGACAACTCTTTTTGTAGTTCTTCAATTTGTTGCTGTAATTGTAAACACTCATTTGCTTTCGCTTTATTAGAAAAAAACATTCATCACCTTTTTAAGATTTTAATCTATTTTATCAAATTAATTATTACATAAGAATTAATTACCTAAACAATACCCACTACTAAAAGCCCACTGAAAATTATAACCACCTAATTCCCCTGTTACATCTAACACTTCCCCAATAAAATAAAGATTCTTTTGTAATTTACTTTCTAAAGTCTTTTTTATCTCATCAGTATTAACACCACCTTTAGTAACTTCGGCTTTAGTGTAACCAAAATTTCCTGCTGGAGACATATTGTAATTTCGTAAATCTATATCTAAGTTCTTTACTTGTTGTTTAAATCTTTTAGGTAAATAACTCTCTTTATTTGGAAGAAAATCTATAGAGATATTTCCTTTTTTCCAATATAGTGATGTCGTTAAAATGGCAGGTCCACTACAACCCTTGTGAGTAAATAACATTTTTCCACTAACCGTTTTATCCAAAATTTTAATTTTTACATCTACTGATAATCCACTTAATTCTTTAAACCAAAACTGATCTTTTTGTACAGTAAACCCTACAAGTGCAGGATCGAGTCTATTTATAGTGTGACCAAACTTCTGTGCAATTTTAAATCCAACATCACTTCCCCCAATACTAGCATAAGAAAGTCCACCAGATGCAACAATTAGTTTTTCCCCTATTAGATTACCTTTATCTGTTGTAACTTTGAAGTTTTCATCATATTCTACATCTAAAACTTTGGTACCTAGTCTAAATTTACAATGAGAAGTTAGTTTTGTAAACATATTGATAACATCACTACTACTATTACAAAAATATGTCCCTTTTACTATTTTGGGATTTAAATTTGGATAAACTCCATTTTTATTTAGAAACGCTAATAAATCTTTTTCATTGAACTTCTCTAAGTAAGGTTTGATAAATTCACTATTCCCAAGAAATTTATCAGTACTCATAAATTCATTTGTGATGTTACACTTCGCTCCACCACTTATTTTTATTTTAGCACCGATTTTGTCATTAGAATCTATGATACAAATATTTTTATTTTTTATTTGAGAAGCAGCCATAAGACCACTTGCCCCTGCTCCTATTATAATAATGTCATAAATCACTATTTATACGCTCTTACAATAAAACCTTTTTTATCTTTTCCATTGATAGTATAATTTACAGTTTTTATATCTTTATCTTTTTCTACATATTTTTTGATTAACCATGTAGCTTCAATTACCCTTTGTCTTGAGAGTCCTATTTGCGAATATTTTGAGATTTTTTCTATCTTTTTCTCTCCATAAACATCTTTTAATTTATTTATAAGTTTAAAATCTTGATTATCAACCATCCCTATAATTTCAAACATTGAACTATTTTTATTTACATCTAAAAAATTTTCTAATTCTTTTTTACATTTTTCAGAAATCTTTATACTCCCTGAATTCATAGATTTACATGTATATGTCTGAAAAGTTCGTTGTAATGGTTTGGATTGAAGAGATTGTTTAACCTCATCTTTATTATTTTTTGCAACAGTTATCACTTTTTCGACTTCAACAATTTTTTCTATTACTTTCTCAACAGGAACTTTTACAATCTTTTCAACTTTAACTATTTTTTCAACTACTCTTTGATTACCGTTATTATTTTCTAATAATTTTAACTCTTGCTTTAACTCATTGATTTGATTCGTATGCTCATAAAATTCAACATATCTACTTTTTTCATACGTAGGTAACATAGTAAAATTCACTTCACTTTTCAAAACATATTTTTCTTTAAATTCTTCTTTTTTCATCACTGTATTTGAAGAGTAAAGATATACAATAAACCCAGTTAAAACAATTACTATAAATAATAATATGTATAGCACTATATTGCTTGATTCTGATTCTTGCATTTGTGGTTTTGTTTCTAATTCCATATTATTTCCCTTTTTTAGTCAAGTAATTTAATGTAGTGATAATTAAATCATCATCATCCCTACTTGGTGACTTTATAGTCTCTTTTTTCTCATCGTTATATACAATAGTGATATTCATATCATAATTACTAATCGTTTTTATTTTTTTCTCTAAAGCATTTATTTTAATGATGATTAACTCTATAAACTGTTTTGTTGGTAAATCTAACTTCCCAAATCTATCTTCCATCTCATCTTGAATAGCATACACTTCTTTGATAGCTTTACACATACTCAATCTTCTATATAACTCTAATCGTACTCTATCTTCACTTACATAATCACTCGAGATAAAAGCAGTGATGCTTAGTTTAATATCAACTGATACTTCCTCTTCTTGTACTTCTCCACTTAAAATAGCAATAGCCTCTTCTAACATTTTAAGATACAGTCCATACCCTATTTGTTTGATATGTCCACTTTGAGCCTCCCCAATAATATTTCCGCCACCACGTATCTCTAAATCTTGATGTGCTAAAGCTGTACCGCTTCCTAAATAAGAGTTTGATTCTAAAGCTATAAGTCTTCTTATTGCATCTTTTGTAATAGTTTTTTTATCTTGTACAACAAAATAACAAAAACCTTCCTTATCCCCACGACCAACTCGACCACGTAATTGATGAAGGTCAGCAATACCAAATCTATCTGCCCCATCAATAATAATACTATTTGCATTTGGTAGATGTAGTCCTGATTCTACAATCGAAGTAGCAAGTAATACATCTATCTCTCCAGCTGAAAAGGCTTCAAGTGTTTTTTCACTTTGTGATACTGTAATTTTTGAGTGCATAACTGCAATTTTTAAATTTGGCATGATTTCGAGAAGATCTTTTTTCTTAGTTTCTATTGTTGCAATATTGTTATAAATATAAAAAAGTTGTCCACCTCTTCTTTTTTCACGTAAAATGATCTCTTTTATCATCTTCTCATCATACTCTTTTACAAAACTTCTTACCCCAAGCCGTTCACTAGGAGGAGTAAGTAATGAACTCATCCCTTTTACTTTTGACATAGCAAGATTCAGAGTTCTTGGAATTGGTGTCGCACTCATAGAAAAAATATGTACATCACTTCTAATATCTTTTAGTTTTTCTTTTTGTTTTACACCAAACTTATGCTCTTCATCAACTACAACTAAACCTAGGTTTTTACACTTTACACTCAAAAGAGCATGAGTACCAACAACTAAATCAATAGTACCCTCTTCAAGTGATTTTTTAAGAGCATTTCTATCTTTTGTTGATGTACGCCCATCAAGTTTAGCTACTTTAAAACCAAAAGGCTCTAGTCTTTTTCGGATCCCTTCAAAATGTTGTGAAGATAAAAGTGTCGTAGGACAAATAAATAAAGACTGATATCCATTTAATAAAACAGCCAACATACCATTCATGGCTACTTCTGTTTTACCAAAACCAACATCACCACTTAAAAGTCTATCCATAACAAGTCCAGAGTTCATATCACCTAAAAACTCTTTTACGCTTCTGCTTTGATCTTTTGTATACTCAAAACCTGCATTTCCTTGAAGTACTTGTATCTCTTCTTTTGTTGTATCTATATAGATACCTTTTGTAAGTTCTCTTTTTGCTGCAATGGCGATAATATCACTAGCAATTGCGAATAATCGCTCTTTAACTTTTCCTTTGAGTTTAGCAAAACTACCTTTTCCAAGTTTATCAACCGTAGCTATACTTCCACTATCTGCTAAATATCTATCTATGATACCTATATTTTCAACAGGAATTAAAAGCTTATCATCTCCAGCATACTGAACAATAACAAAATCTCTTTTAGCCCCCATAACTGTAACAGGTTTAATTCCTTTAAACTGCCCTATTCCATGTACTTCATGTACTACAAAATCATCTTTTTGTAACTCATCAAGTACAATTTTTGGTCGTTTTTTTCTTTTCTTTTTAACTTGTTTATTTAAAGAAATAATAACTTCATCATCACTTACTAAGTTTACTACTTCATGTTGTATTTTATAAGTGATACTTTTATCATTTAAGTCGAGATCATACCCTCGAGCTTTTCCTTCAGTTGAAGAGATAATAGTTACTTTTTTACCTTCATGAAATTTTAAAAATTCTAATACATTAGCTACATCTATTTGTTTATAAGTTTCATCTTCTAATATAGGGTTTGCAGAGAGAAGTTCCTCTTTTGGTATTCTTTTTTCATCAAAGATATAAACCTCATCTATCTCATCAAGAGCTTCTTTTGTGATACTACTTTGTAACTCTTGTGTATAATATGAAGCATCATCATCTAAAAACCAAAAACCTAAAGAGTGAATATCTTTTTCAAAAACATCGATGTTTGATTCGGCTATTTTTTCATTGATTCTACTTATTTTTTGTTCATCAAAAGCTAAAAATGAAGCACTTATCGTAAATTCTTCAAGTTCTTCTTTAAATGATTTTTGATTTTCTACATCAAATTTTCGTATACCATCCACTTCATCATCAAACAAACTTATTCTATATCCATACTCATTATTTGGTGGAAAAATGTCGATGATATCCCCACGGATAGAAACTTCCCCTGCTTCAGTTACTATATCTACAAAATAATATCCCCAGTTATAAAGCTTCTCTTTTAATTCTTTGATATCAATAGTAGATGCAAATTCTATAGTGAGATTATCAAAACAATCTGCTTTTGGAAGTGGGTAAGTAATAGTTCGTACAGGAGAGATAAGTATTTTGTCTTGCTTTCTGTATTGATGAAAACTTTCCAAAGTTGAAGTCATCTCTTTTACCTCTTCAGAAAATGAGAGTAAATCATCTCCATAGTTAGCACGTAAGTCACTTAATACAAAAGGACTAAGTCCCAAATAACTTGCACAATCTCGCGCAATCATTGCTTGCTTTTCATCTGCAACTATTAAAAGTTTTGTATCTTTGTTTTGTTTTATGTAATTAAATATTTTGTTCATTAAGTTTTTTCATTCCTCTTTTACCTATTGCATTTCCATTTTTATTTTGTTATAATAAACTTATAATAACCTTCGGGTCACGCTTCGTTTTCTTACGAAGTGTCTAAATTAATCTAAAAATCGTTTTATTTCTTTTTTTAATTCATCAAAATTCACTTTGTTCATTACTCCTATTTTATTGAGTAATCTTTGAGTGCTATACATTTTTAATTGTGGAATGATAGCTATATTTTGACCCATTTTGATAAAAAAGATATCCCTTTCTTTATAAAGTCGTATTTTCTTATCTTTTTGAGTCTCTTTCTTAATTTCATTCCATTTATCATATTCTTGCATCAAATTGCCTTATCATAGCTTTTTATAATGTTAGCATTTAAATTAAGTTTTAGTAAAAAATATGTCATTTTGTTATATTTTACTTTAACATCTCTGAAACTATATCTAGCTTTTCAGAGTCTGCATAAAAATACTCTTCTAAAAGTGGTTTTATTTTATACTCTTTTACAAACTCTAAATCATCATCACTTTGAACTTTCATAAAATAACTATGACCTAATTTAAAATCTTCACCTATATTTTTTCCTATGTACTTATTTAAATCATCCATCAATTGCTTAGCATTTAGATATTTAACTAAATCTAAATTTGGTTTCATTTTTAAAAAGGTAAATCTTCTTCTTAAAGCTATATCAATTGTAGCTATTGATTTATCTGTACTATTCATAGTAGCTATAATATATAAATTTGAAGGTATTTTAAACTTCTCTTTTGAGTATGGAAGTGTTACTTCATAACTATCTCTTTTGTCCTCTTCTATTAAGGTGATAAGCTCACCAAATATTTTAGAGATATTTCCTCTATTTATTTCATCTATTACTATGTAGAAGTTTTTTTGTTCTACTTTTGTAATATTAAGGTCTGCAGTATTTTTATTTTTTTTATTTTGTTTAAATTTTGAAAATTCTTTAATTAAATATGAAAAATAAGTTGAATGCTGTTTTGCTAATCCACTAATTTCTTTTATTTTTTTAATTTCTTTTCGCTCCACTATATTCAAATTGTGTAATAATTCAATATCTGAAAATTTCATCCTTTGACTATTACCCCAGCTATCTCCAGTGTATCGAAAGGCATCTTCCTCAATATTGATTACGTATGCAGTTTCATTAATTTTAAACTTATTATGTTTATCAATTTCATCTTGAATCAAATCTTTAAAGTCTTCAAATACTTCTTTAAATTCTATTACATCTTTTATCTCGCTTATATCTTTTCTACTATTTTCAAGATTTTCTCTAGCATTATCTGCAATTATTTTAAAAATACCATCTTTTCTAATAATGCTTTTTGTATCCTCATTTGGTCGAAATCCTTCGATAAAATCTTCATATGAATAGCTTTGATGAAAAGTTACAAACTCTATACGTTTATCATCTTTAATATTTTCATAAGTATCATCATATTCATTTGATACATTTTCATTATCAGATATACTTTTAAATATCTCATTCTCAGATTTTCCATCTTCTATCTGAGAAATAAGTTTTTTATAGTTATGTGTTTTTCCTACACCTGGTGCACCATAAAGCATTATATTTTTTATCTTTAATTTTTCATTATTTTTCATTATTAAAAATTCCCTATATTTTTTTAAAGACGATTTAGGAAAACTGCTTTTTTCTTTATTAAATTTCTGAAGTTCTGTATTTGTATTAAAAAAAGTTAATACATTATCTACTTCTTCAATATTTACAATATCAAAAAGGTTTCCAGAATATATATTTTCACTAACTAACTTGTCCTGCGTATATTGTTCTATATATAATGGATAATTACTTATTACACTAGAAGAATGACCTTCTTTTTTTAACCAGTTTATAAATTCTTTTTTATTACTCATATTATACTTTCCAATCTCTTTTTCATTTCATAAATATACTCATCATATCCACCATCAAAATTCAAATCAATACTTCTCATCTTTAGCTCCACTTTATTATCATTGTTTCCTAACATCATATCTTCAGCTATCACATCTAAATGTTTTGGATATAAAAGCATTGTGGTATCTACATTTTCATAATTATTAGCATATACATACATCTGATATCTATCATCTCTTTTTGCTATCTCTTTATTTTTTACTTTTTTATATTTACAATCTATAATTAGTTTTTTACTATTAACTATAATATCAGGTTTTAAATATAATTTTCCAAATTGTCTAGTCCCTTTGGGTATCTCAACATCATCATGTGATTTATATATTATCTTACCTATAAACTTTTCAAACAAAATATTCATATCAAATAAAAAAGCAAAACCTTTTTTATCTTTTGAGAAACTAGGAATGGATTTTTTGAGTAATAACAATGCAAACTCAAAACTATCTTTAAATCTATTATTGAGTCTATTAAAATGTATATTAACTTTATCTATATCAAATTCTCTTGTTGTCACTTCATTTAAAACTAATTCACATTGTTTTAAAAGTGTTTTATTCTTGGTATATTTCATAAGTGTTTTAACCGCATATAAAAAGAATTGATTGAGTTCATTATTTTCACTAAACTCATCATACTCACAATATATTTTACTCTTTGTAAAGTTATGTTTTAGATTTTCATTTATGAGATACTTACCTCTTAATATTGTAAGATTATCTTGCTCGGTTATATACTCTTTATAAGTTCCTTTTTGGAACTCTTTAAAAAGATTTTTAGCAAACATTTGAATAAATATTTCTAATATATTATTTGATTTTAAATTTAAAGAGTTTGATAAATCTTCATTGTGTACGTTAATGTCATGAGAATATATAAGCATATAGATAAAAATATTTAGGTTTACATCATTATCATGATTTACTATTTTTGGAAGGATATAATAGTCAGTACCATCATGATTAATGATTCCACAATATTGCTTCGCTTTTACTTTTTCCCAATCTTGTTTAAAATATTGATGTAATGATTTATCATCTATGATATGTTTTGTTAGTTTTTCACATTTAACAGTTTTATATTCATAGATAATAATGTCATTCATCAGGATTGAGTTTTCTTCAACTCTCGTATCTCTTTTTGCATCTCATCCATTTTTTCTAAGAGCAGATCTATTTTTTCCTCTTCTCGGTTGAGTTGTTCATCGGTGTGTTCTGAGTTTATTTTTTGCATCTCGTCGATGATAACAGCAACAAACAGATTAAAAAATACAAATGCAGCAATGATAACAAAACTTACAAAATATATCCACGCCCATGAGTATAACTCCATAGCTTCATACATCACATCAGTCCAGTCTTCAAAAGTGAGCACTCTAAAAAGTGTTAGCATAGCAGTTAGAAAGTCTTTCCATAACCCAGATTTCAACTCTTCAAAGAAAAAGTTTCCAACAATAGCATAGATATAGAAAATGATAAACATAAGTATCACGATATCAACAATAGCTGGTATTGCACCTATTAACATATCGATTATTTTTTTGAGTTCTGGTCGAGCATTTAAAAGCCGTAACACTCTAAAAATTCTCATAAGCCGAGCAATGGCAGCAAACGATGAGTTTTCTAAAGGGATAAGGGTAATCACTACAATAATAAGATCAAAAATATTCCATCCACTTTTAAAAAAGTCTTTTAGGTTTTTCTCTGCATACATTTTAATAATTATCTCAATTAAAAAATAAACAGTGATAAACATATCAATAGAATAAAAAAATAAACCAAAAGGTTCAGCCACATTATCAATTGTTTTAAATCCTAAAGCAGCAGCATAAAATAATATAATTCCAGTAGTAAGATTAGAGAACCATTTTGATTCTCTTATATCAATAATTTTTTCTTTTAAAGTCATCTGTTAAATTAATCCTCTTGTTTTTCATTTATATCTAATACAATACTAAAAGATGCACCCATATAACTCCCAGCTTTGTAAGTCACTTTTTTATTACTTACAGATATTTTTCCAGTCATATTTTGCTCAATAATATTGTATGCCATATGGAGTCCCAATCCTGTTCCATATGTTTTTTGTTTTGTAGTAAAGTAAGGTTTAAAAATATTTCCTATTACATCATCAGGAATACCTTTTCCTGTATCTGTTACTGTTATTTCTACAGTATCTTGATGATTTTTGGTTGTAATAAAAATATATCTATCATCTTCAGGTATCTTTTTTAAAGCATCTTTTGCATTATAAATGATATTTACCATAGCCTGCAATAAACCAAATGAAAGATTATGAATAGTTTTATCATCATCAAACTCTGTAACAACTGTAATATAATTTTTTGTAAGAATAGATTCGTTTACGGCTATAGCTTTTTCTATAATCTCATTGATTACAAAATCTATTTTTAAATAATCTGCTTTTAAAAATACTCTAAAATCTTCAATGGTACGGATTAAGTATTCTGACGAATTATTGATATATGTCAATTTTTCTATATCTTCATCAGTAGCAATCATATGATTTTCTATTTTAGACTTAATACTTCCAGCTGTTTTAGAAATATCAATCAAAGGCGCTTTCCATTGGTTTGATAAATTCCCTAGCATCTCACCTAATGCTACCATTTTACATTGTTTTTGCATCAGTTTTGTTTGATTATTAAACTTTTCCATCTCTTCATCTAATTTTTGTTGCAGTTTATTTATCTCTTGTTTTAACTCTTTTTCTCTCTCTTTTATACTCTCTCTACATTTCGAGATTGTTTTATTGGCAAATTTATTGATAACATACATCACTAAAAGTAATGCAATACTAAATAAAAATAACAATGAAATATGTACATAAATATTATCTCTTATGAGTTCTAAGAGATGCTCTTCCCAAGTATATATTTGCTCATTTACAATATCATCATTAAATTTTGTAGAGATTACCCAATTCCATTTTTTATTATATGATAAGTACTCGATTGTGGAGATCTCTTTTTGTGTCGTTTTATCAAAATATCTATCGTATTTATAAAACTCCCCATTTTGTATTAAATTATCATAATATGACATCTCCTTTGACAGGTCTTGTATAGTTATTATATGATGTTTACTTTTATTTATTTTTAAAATAAAATCTTTGATAAACTTTTTATTTTTAACTACGTTTACCCCATCTTGGCTGTTTATTAAAACATTTATATTATATATTTTAAATTTTATATCATTCTTTTTATCTTCTAAAAATTTTGATTTTATTTCCCCTTGTAACTCAGAAAAATCATCCATTTTTGAGTTTACACTCAACATAATTACAACAAAAGAGACTAATATTAGTACTAAAAATGTGCCAATAAGGTTGAGTTTACCTATACTTTTTTCATTGTTTTTTAACATATTTCTCCATTTAATTGCATTTTATATAGTGTATCTAAAATTGTTTTAAATTTTTCACTCGGTTTATATCCCATTTTTATTAAATCTTTACCAGTATATAAAGGTGTTGGCATATTATTTATCATATTTAATTTCTTCATTAATACCTCTATATAACTATCATTTTTTGCTACTTTATCTTCAAATATTTTAGGGACATTAAAGTTTTGTAAACTCTTTATTTTCTTCATAAGTTTTTTATCATTTGATATTTTATAAAAAACACCCTCTAAAATAGAAAATATTAGTATTAATTTATCTTCTTTGATGAAGTTTTTTAATGCTATTTCATCTATATATTTTATATCTTTTTCTAAGATATTTTCAATTTGAAGAGAGTTTAAAAGTCTCAATCCTACAGATGGTTTAGATGATTTTAAAAAAAAATTTTTATATTCTTCATATATTCGTTCTTTTGATAAATGTAAAAATTCCTCTGTATTGACTATTTTTTGACATAATTCAAAAGTTTTTTCATCTATAGAAAATTCAAATCTTGCACTAAACTGAACAGCTCGATAGACTCGTAATGGATCCTCACAAAAAGTCTCATCATCTATATGTTTTAGTAACTTCTTTTTTATATCGTCTATCCCATTAAATGGATCAAGAAATTTCTTATTTTTATAATCATATCCTATAGCATTGATAGTAAAATCACGCCTTTTTGCAGCTTCTTTAAAATCAAGTTTTCCATCTATTGTTACATCAAAACCAGTATGCCCATCTGCTATTTTATTTTCTAATCTTGGAAATGAAAAGTCATAGTCCATTGTAAGAGTTGAAAGTTTTACGATACCAAAACTTTTGCCGACAAGATTTACACTACCAAACTCTTCTAATATTTTTTCTAACTCTTCAAGAGTATCAAGTCCATATACTTCAATATCATAATCTTTTACATCAATATTTAAAAATTGATCTCGTACACAACCACCCACAAGAATAGGTGTTACATTGTATGCTAATATTTTATTTAGTACTTGGACTAAATAATTATCATTTATTTTCATAGATAGTTATATTATATTACAAATGATCCCACTAATCCAATTAGTCCACCAAAGACTCCACCCCAAACTACAAGCCAACCTAAATGTTCCTTTATCATATCTTGAACAAGGTTTTTTACCATCTTAGGATTGAGTTCATCAAGACGAGCAAGGACAACTGTATCTATTTTTTTACTCATATCTTCGCTAATGTCACTATTTTGTAATGTTTCTTGAATTAAAGCTTGAAAATCATCTGTATGGACGATTTCATTTATGGCTACTTTCATTTTTTTTGTAAAAGGCTCTTGAAGTGGTTCAAGTGCTTTTTCACCACCAAACATCCCTAACATCCCACCAAAACTCGATTCCATAACGGCACTTTTTAAACTCTCATAAGCAATACTAAAATCTGTTTTTTCTATCACATTTGATAAATCTAATTTTTTATTTGTATTTATCTCTGATTCAAAAAACTTATCTAAATTTTCTTTTGTAAAAAACTGATTCATAATAAGAGTATGAATAGAAGTTTTAAACTGCTCAAATCGATTTTCTACTACCCCACTACCATATAAAAAAGGAACTTTTTCAAATAACATATGCACAGCAATCCAGTTCGTAACAGCACCACTTAGTGCAAATAATCCTACTGTTAACACAATATTATTTTCAGTTAATAATCCCACTACAACTATCAAACTTGCTACTAAATTTGTCCCTACACTTTTATTCATGTTATTAACCTTTTATTTCTTCTTTTAAAATATGATTTTAGCGAATCTCTTATAAAATGTTATTTATTTTATTTAACGCTTTTTTTGTGAGTGTTGAAATAGGAAGAGTATCGATATCTTCAATACTAGCCCATATTATTGTATCTGACGCTACCTTTTCTATTTTATACAAATAAATAGTGAGTCTATATTTTGTATAACTATGTTTATAACTTCCTAAAAAGTTTTCATCTATGGGATCACAAGTGGGTAGTTCTAGCATACCTTTATACATATTTCCTGTTGATTTTTGGAGTGCTATTTTATTGTCTTTTATACATATTGCATAAAATAGATCCATACTTTCGTAAACTATTTTTTTCTTTTTTGTATACAAATCTGGATTTTCTTTTCCTATACAGTTAAATTCTAGAGGACATCGCTTACACTCAGGATTTGTAGGGGTACAAACCATCGAACCCAAATCCATCAACGCTAAATTATGACTTCTTGATTCTTGATGATTTAGTAATGTATCAGCACTACTCCAAACCACATCATCTTTTACTTCTATATGACCACAATATCTTTTTATAACTCTTGCTATATTGGTATCTACCACACTTACATTTTGTTCATACCCAAAACTACAAATGGCACTTGCAGTATATCTTCCGATTCCTGGAAGTTTAAGTAACGATTCCATATCTGATGGCATTTGAGTTTGTACGATATTTGCTGTTTTATGTATATTTCTAGCTCTTGAATAATACCCTAATCCACTCCAAGCACTTAAAACCTCATCGATAGGACTATTTGCAAGCACTTCTAAAGTAGGAAATTTTGCTAAAAAATTTGGATAAAATTCAGCCATCACTCGGCTTACTTGTGTTTGTTGAAGCATAATTTCACTAATATAAATATGGTAAATATTTTTAGTATTTCTCCAAGGAAGGCTATCTCTCCCATTGATACCATACCACTCTAAAAGATTTTTATGAAAAAGTTTTATATTTAAATTACTATACAGACAACAACTCCACACTATTTTTATGTAAATACACTAAATACCCTTTTACATTTTCATTTTGAGATATCTCTTTGATAGCTTTTACATAATGACCTACTTGAGTTAAATGACTTGCGCTTTTTTCATAAGTAGTTTTATAGTCTATTACAACATATCCAGTTTCATTTTCCACAAGTAAATCGATAATTTTATGTTCTTTATTATACATCAGTGACTGTTCTTTCGTAAAACTATTATTTAGTGTAATTTCTTGAAACTCTTCATTTGATATAAGATGTTCAACTCTTTTATACAAATCATCAAACTCTTTATCATCTAATGAATTTGAAAATTTATTTCTTACTATAGAGATAGCTTTCTCTAGGCTTTTTTTATCAAAACTTTTCATCATCTCTAAACAATAATGTGTAGCGATACCAAAATATCTTGCTTTTAACGTATCAGCATTATTATCTTGTGTTTTCTTAAATTTTTCCTGATACCCCAAATTTAAAGGGGTGTAAGACACAGACTCTATAGTTTTGCTCTGTTTTGTCTTTTTTGGCGCTAGATATAAACTCCCAATAGTTTTTAAAGGGAAATCGCCCAAAAGTTCAAAAACACTCCCTTTGTCTTTTTTTAATACTATCATATTATTTTTAGCTCGAGTTAATGCCACATACAAAATATTAAGTTCATCCGCCACAACTAAACTTTTCTCTTTATTTATCGCTTCTGCATAAAAACCATCTAAATTTTCTCTTTTTGATCTTTTATAAAATATCTTTTTTAAATTTATATCATCATATTCAAATAACAAAGAACTTCTATCAGGATTTTTTTTAGTAACTCTATCTAACACTATTACAGTATCAAACTCTAAACCTTTTGATTTAAATACTGTTAAAATAGATATACCAGTTTGTGCTTGTGAAATAATCGAAGTATCATCTTTATTACTATCATATACAAAATCTACAATAGTATCATACGACACAGATAACTCAATAAATCGTATAACATTATCGTCTACTATATCAAAATGATATGCAAGAGTTTTTAAAATGGTCACCACATCCGTATTATATATATCACAAGAAAATTCAAACTCTTTAAAATACGCTAATCCTATTAAAGAATTAAAATTCTCTTTATATATATCTTCTTTAAAATAGAGAAATTTCACTGCATTTATAAGTGCTTTTACATTGGTTTGATTGATGAGTTTAGAAGTCATCTCAGTAACCACTTCTAAGTTTGGATTTTTTTGTTTAAAGTATTCATATATAGCTAATACATCTGCATTTGTATATGTAAGTATTGCTATATTGTTTACGCTCACATTATTTTTGAGTAACTCTTCTACTTTATTGTAAACATCTTCATAAATAAGCTCTTTTTCGCTTGTGATGTTTGATACTTCTATATAACCTTCTATATCACTATGTACTTTTTGATTATCGTATTCATAGTTAGTTAAAGGTTCAAAAGTATTATTTACAAAGTTTACTACATTTTGACTACTTCTGTAATTTTTGTCTAATAGTTCCACTTCAAGTGTAGGATTAAATATTGAGGCTACATAATCAAAGAGTTCTTTGGTTCCACCTCTAAATCTATATATAGACTGTTTTATATCACCCACATAAAAAAATGTTTTATATACTTCAGGATTCCCTGAAATAATTTCATCGATTAAATGATGAAGAATTTTATATTGTAGGGTTGAAGTATCTTGAAATTCGTCTATTAAGATATGATTAAATTTTGCATCAAGCCTAAAGTACAAAAAATCTTTATCTATGTGATTTTCTAAAAGTCTATGTACTATATTAGTAATATCACTAAACTCTAAAGAGTTTCTTTTTGCATTATAGTTTGCACGGAAGCTTTTAAAATCTTCAAATATTTTAAATAGATTCTGTAAAGTATAACTCTCTTGTATCTGGTAATACAAAGTAATATTTGTCTGGAGTCTTTCTAAATTATCATCAAGTTGGGCTGGAGGTTTCGCTTTTTTAAAATAGGTAAAATCAGATAAACTCTCTTTTGTAAGCCACGTTTTCCCTTTGTCTAAAAGTTGTTCTATTGTATTAAAATCAACTGCATTGTATCCTGATTTTGAAACAGCACTTTTATCGATAAAGTTTTTGATACTATTTGCATCTTCAAAAATAGCTACACTAACAGCTTCAAAACTTCCTTTTGGATAATGCGATACTTCTAAGGTTTCATTTTTATCTATAAGTACTTTAAAAAGCTCTACAATTGAGTTTAACTTTTTATTTTCAGTATGAGCAAAAGAGATTAGGTTATCAAACTGGGACTCATCAAGTGAAGATAAAAACTTATACAGTAAAAGTTCTTCATCATCAAACTTAATATCAAAGTCATCATTAATTCCTAAATATCCACTAAATTCACGTAAAATTTTATTGATAAATTTATCTATTGTATAGATTGAGAGTTCTGAAGAGATAAACTTCTTTATTATCTCTTCTTTTTTTTCCATCACTTGTTGTTTTGAAAGCTTTGTTTCTACGATAACTGCTTCTAAAATAGCTATATCATCTCCAAGATTTAACAGTGTATCATAAATCCGTTCAGCCATCTGTGCTGCTGCTTTATTTGTAAAAGTAAGAGTTAATATCTCTTTAGGACTTGCATCAAGTAAAAGAAGTGATATATACCGCACAGTTAATGCAAATGTTTTACCACTACCAGCACTGGCTTTAAGAGCTAAAAATGGTTTCATCGTGCGTTTAAAATCTCAAATAATTTTTCTGTATATTTTAAATGTACTTCATTTTTTTGTAGATCAATGATACTTTTTATCCACGGTTTTGTAAACTCTTTATATGTAATATCTTTTAATACAATTGTTTTTTTACCATTAGCTGTTACTATATCATAACTATCTACATCAATTCTTAGATTTTCTTTTGAACCTTTTAGCCATACATTTGTAACAATCATCTCTTTACTCACTTCTAGTTGTTCAATCTTTAGATATCTTTCATCAAATGGATACTCAGTTAAAATAAAAGGCTTTTTCTTAAAATACTTATATGTTGTTTTAATATTTGGTTTTATAGTATACAGAAGTGAAAAAAGTGCTACATTATGTGGTACTTTAATATATCCTCTATCTCTTTTAGCTATATCATCTACGATATACTGCATCCATTCTATGTTCATATCTATATCAAAATCCTCAAATACGATATATTTTTTATCTTCTGTTACACCCCATTGAAATTTGTCTATTTTAATAAGAAGATTTTTATCTTCCCCTTTTAAAAAAGTATCTATTTTTATAACATTTGTTTTATCATCTATATCAAAACTATAGATTTTTATTTTTGTATTATCTACAAGTGCATTTATTCCATTTAAAAGTGTTTTTTCAATTAAAACATTTTTTCCTTGTATTGAATACTCTTTAGCGATATTAAAATACTTATTTATATCTTTTACAAGTTCTTCATTTAGCAGCTCACTATTTGCACCATAAAGATTTATAGCCAATAATATACCAAATATAATTTTTTTCATATTTTTCCTTTTAATCTCTTTGACAAATCGTTTTATAAGTACAAAAAGTACAATGTGTTAAATTATCAGTACATTTAAAATTGACTTTTTCAGTCTTAAGCGCTAAAAAATGTAAGTCCAATAGTGCAAGTTTTTCTTGAAGTACAATTTCATTTTTCATTGTCATATCACTTAAACTATAATAACAAACATCTTTTATCATCTTATCTCTTTGACTTAAATAATAAAATTCAAGCTGAAAATCTGTACTCTCTTCATAAGTTTTTAATGTATCTATTTTTAAAGATGCTGACGTTTTATAATCAATGATTTCATACGTATTATCAGGATATTTATCGATTCTATCAATTGTCCCTTTTATATTAATACCTTTATATGTCAAATTAAAAGGTTTTTCTACTTCATAAATTTCTATACCATTTGCTTTTCTCATATTTTCATATTCTACTAATTTTTCAAGTCTTTTTTTCCATAACTCTAATTCCAATATCAAATAAGGATTGTTTTTTTGAAAAGTACTAAAATAAGAACTGATAAACTGATTATGTAAAGTGTTGTTTTTTACAGCATCTTCTAAACAATTATGTATAATATTTCCTATCTCAAAAGCTTCTGGTTTGATACTTGTATTATGATCTTTAATATTTGAAAGATACTGAAAATAGTATTTTCTTTTACACTGCAAATATGTTTTTAAACTCGTAGCTGACCAAGAACATTTTGATAAATCTATATCTAAAATAACTTCACTATAGAAATGCTCAAAACTCTTTTTTTGATATAAAATTGATTTAAAATCATTCTTTTGTATATACTTTTTATAATCTGGAAATAGTTGTACTATAAATCGGCTCATTACGCTTTGCTCATCATCTACATAACAAATTGCTATATTTGCAGCATTATCAAATATTCTTTTATAATAATATCGCTGTAGGTTTTCCCTATCTTCAATACTAGGAAGTCCCACCATCTGTTTTAGTGAAGAGGAGATGAACTTATCTTTTACACTTATTTTAGGTATTTTTTGATCGTTAAAATCAATAACTATAATACCATCAAAATCAACAGCTCTTGTTTCTAGTATCCCTAAAACTGTTATTTTACCACCAGATACATCATCCACAGTTATTGAATTTAACTCTGTTGAGAAGAGTTTCATAAACTCTTTTGTTTTTATAATAATTTGTTTATTATTTATATTTGAAAACAATAAAATTTTCATAGAAATTTTTATCTGTTCAAGTTTTTCCAAAAGTTCTTCCTCTTTTTCAAATGAAAACAGATAGTTTAAAATTTCATCAAAAATCACTTCTGTTATATCTTTATTCCAATTATTCTGAAATAAAGTAGTAAAAATTTCATTATTAATATTGAGATATTTTAATTTTTCCTCATCTTTAGGTTCTTTATCCACAAGAACTTTTGTGATTAGTTTTACTACTTTGACGATTTTATTGTTACTTATACCTCTTCCCATAGCAAAGTTAAAATAATGTTCTTCATCAAATAACTCTAACTGGGAACTTATTTTTTCATTTGGAATAACTACAGCAATTTTTTCTGGGTCAATTCCAGCATGGGTCATTTGTGCTATTTGATATTTTATAAAGCCTATTTGCTCAAGTTGTGAGGAGATAGGAGAGATAACAATATTTTGAGTGTTTTTTTGTTTTTGAGATTTTTTAATTATTTTTAATTTGCTTACATTTATAGTATAAGTATGATTGATTTGTAATTCTTCATCTAGTCCATACTCTTTAAATAATAAAATATTCTTTTTATTGAACTCATTAAGAGTGATTATGATAGTTAAGTTTTGAATCTTTGCAATATCTTGTAATATTTTAAATTCAAATTGAGACAAATAGCCTTCTAAATATAAAGTTACATCATCAAATTGTTTTATATAATCTTCGTTTATTTTATAGGATGAAGGTAAAATAATATTATCACAATAATTATATTTCACCAAAATTTCCATATAGTTTTTATAAATCACTTTTAAAATATCTAAATGGTCAGCATACATTGCGTAAGTATCATACTTCATAAGAGTTTCAATATCTACATATTCATTTGAAAGTTCTTGAAAAAATCTAAATATATATTCACTTTGTTTTAAAAAAGTTGTAAACTCTTTACTGAAACCTAATTTTTCTATTTGAATATTCTGTATAGCTTCTTTTAAATAAATGATTTTTAGTTGCTTATCAATAAATTTTCTATTTTCTGCGTCAACTACAGAACGGGATAAGAAATCACCAATTGTGATATATTTTTTAATGAGTTGGTTTGTAGTTTGAAGTTTTGAAAGATTCTCTCGTATTGCTCTTGAAGTAGGCAATACGATTAGAGAATTATTTAGTATGTTTTTTACCATTTGTTTTTATATAAAAGTACCCTTTTGAACCATTCACTTCAACTGTACCAGTAATATTCCAGTATCCTTTACTTTTAATGTCAAAAGTTTTTGTCTCTTCATTTATAAATAATAGTTTCACATCTTCTTTATGATTTGTATTTTTTGTTACCAAGATTTCAATTTTACTCTCTTTTATAGCATTTCCATTTTTGTCTTGAATATAAATACTAAAAATATTTTTACCTACATTTATAATATCTTTTCTAATTTTACGTTCTTGTATTACTCTTTGAGATAAATAAACATCTTGATGTGACAGTCCGTAAATCTCTTCTTTGTTGAAAATAAATTTTACATTATATTTTGAGTTAAATTCATTCGTTTCTTTCATTAATTTATTATAATTATCATCTACATCATGATAAGAACTCAAAAAAGCGTTATCATCATCTTGACCTACATCTGACTGAAATGTCATGTAGATTGTCCACCAAATAAGTACTAAACCAAAAACAAATTTTAATATAAACAGTGTATATATCAGCCACTTTGGCATCGGTTTTGTTTCTTTTTTATTTTCCACTATTTATACCTTTTTTGTATTTTCTTTCTCTTAAAATAATGACAACATATAAAAATAAACCAACTACCACTAATGTATACATAAATACTTTCCATATAGTTCCAGCTGTTTTTCCTTCACTTCCAATACTTGACTCTAACTTAATATTTTTTGATTCAGCAACACTATCTGCCATTTGAGCAAAACCATTTAAAACAGCTGCACTTGTTTTTGCAAATAAACTATTTTTATCTTTAGAAGCCAGCAAGGGGATTACATAATTATCTAAAATATCATCTCTATCTATAATTTTTTTTAAATCTTCTGACATCAAAATATTTGTATACAACTGATTAATAGAAATAGTTAATACAGCATAAGGTTTTTCCAATTTTGAAACAATCTCTTGCTCTTTTTCTTTCATAAGTGTTTTTCGAATATCTCTTTTTTCTTTTGGATCAATTCCATTATCTTCTTTAATATCAATATATAAATTTATCCCTAATTTTTCCTTACTTTCATTCCCTATTTCCAAGATTTTATCTTGTGCTCGAGAATCGATAAGTCCATCATGTGTTAAAATATATGGGTTTTGTGTTGCTTGCAAATTTAATACGTATAATAATACTAAAAATAGTAATTTAATTTTCACTTATTTTCCTTTTTATAAATAATTTTGTATGCTACCATATTGTAGTTTAAAGAGTATAATTACTTACTTTTTATCATCTGGAATTTCAATAAATTGACCACACCCTTTATGTGGTTTTCCACCAAATCTTTTTACATAAGTTTGTCCATTTTTAAATAATCTATATCTTTCACATTCATCTTTTTTTAAACATATATCATTGTTACATGCTTGTATCTCATCACTCATTTTTTCTCCTCTTTTTCATATTTTAAAACATTTTTTATTGCAAATTTATATGCTGTATATAAAACTGCAGGCCATAAAAGTAACCACCCTATCTCATTTATATATTCCATTATACTCTCCTAGTAAGTGTGTGCATCTTTATCATTCATCTCTTCTTCTGTAATTTTTACTTTATCCATACTATACCACGCCAACGCAATATAGCCTAAAACAAATGGTACCATCAGCGAAGCATAACTCATAACCATCAAAGTATATTTACTTCCTGAACTATTCATGATAGTTAAGCTACTTTGTAAATCAGTAGTTGAAGGATAATAGGAAGTTCCATTAAAACCAACATTTAGTAATAGCGCCATTACTGTTAACACTATTCCAACTCCACCCGTTTTAATACAACAAGTTTTTTTATAAACTATTGCAGTAAAAACAGCACCAATTACCATAATTACACCAACAACAAACATACCTAAAACAACTGGCATCTCTATAAAATTTAATAAATACTTATATTCTTGAATTGAAACTATTCCATTTATATTTACAGAATACCCATCTTTTAATAAAATCCAAGAGATAAAACTTAAAAAAAACAACATAAATAATATCATATTAAATTTAATAGAATCAATGGCTTTGATTTTAATCCCTTCATGTGATATATTATTCATAAAATATAAAGCACCACTTATTTTTGCTAAATATACTAAAGAAAATCCCAATAAATAATTAAATGGATTTAAAAGAGCTTCTAGTCCGCGTAAATCGTTTTGCCATTCAACAAAATTATTGCTATTGAGTATAAATTCACTACCACTAAAAAAAGTACTGATGGCAACTCCTAACAAAAATGTACCTAAATTTCCATTTATCTTTAAAAACATCTCATACGTTTTTTTTCCTAGAAAATTATTTGGTTTCATTCTATATTCATAACTTACAGCTTGTATAATAAAACAAAATAATATTGCCATCCATACCCAATAAGCTCCACCAAAACTAGTTGCGTAAAAAAGTGGAAATGCGGCAAAAAGTGCACCTCCAAACAGTACTAATGTTGTAAAGCCTAATTCCCATTTTCTTCCTATACTGTTTATTAACATTGTTTTTTCTATCTCATTTGTACTTAACTTATCTATAAGAGTTTGACCACCTTGAACAAACATGATAAACACAAATAAACCACCCAATAAAGATATAATAAACCACCAATATTGCTGTAAAGTTAATAATTCCCAATTTTCAAAACCCATTTTAATGTTCTCCGTCTGGACCAATGGCAATTTGCTTGGTCATTATTTTTATCTCAGCTATTAATAGTACTGTAAATAACACAGCAAACATTATAAAACTTATCATTACATTTGTTGTTGCTATTTTTGTTGCAGCAATTCCTACTGGCATCAAATCTTGAATAGCCCAAGGTTGACGACCTACTTCAGCCACAACCCAACCAGCTTCACCTGCAATATATCCTAAAGGTATTGATCCAACTGCACTTGCAAGTACCACTTTGTATTTTAATATATCTTTTTTCATTAATAAATATAAAAGCAAGCCAAATAAAAAGGTAAACCAACCACCCAATAACACCATAATATGAAAAGCATAAAATGTAATTGATACTGGTGGTACTACCTGCTCTGGTGTTTTTATAAATCCATAACCAAAATAGTGCATATTTTCATCTAAAATAGATCTTGATATTTTTTGTTTCTCTATATCATTACTCTTTTTTGCTAGTTTATAATCTTCTAGTGCTTTAACAGCAAGTTTTCCTTGTTCAATTTTCTCTGCAACGCTGGGTATATTCTGTTCTTTATTTCCGTATACTAAATCTTTTATTCCAGGAACATAAGAAGATGGACTGTGATATCCTAAAATTGATAATGCATAAGGTATCTCCACTTCAAATAAAAATGTCTCTTCATCATTAGTTAATGATTTTTTTGGGTTTAAAACCCCTAAAGCTACAATTCCAGCAGAATTTTTACCTTCATATAACCCTTCCATGGCAGCTAATTTCATTGGCTGCTTTAATGCAACTTGATGGGCTGATTCATCTCCACTAATAACTAAAAATATACTAGTAATTAGTCCAAAAGTTGCACCTACTAGCATAGATTTTTTTCCAAATTCAATATCTCGTTTTTTAAGTAAATACCAAGCACTTACCCCAACTACAAAAAGTGATGCCATTACATATCCACTTCCAATTGTATGTAAAAATTTACTTACAGCTACAGGTGAAAAAAGTACATCCCAAAAATTTACCATCTCATTTCTTATAGTATCTGGATTAAATTGTACACCCACAGGATGTTGCATCCAGCCATTAGCAACAAGTATCCATAAAGCTGATAAATTTGAACCAATTGCCACTAGCCATGTTGATACAAGATGAAATATTTTACCTACTTTATTCCATCCAAAAAACATCACAGCAAAAAAGGTACTCTCCATAAAAAAAGCAAGTATCCCTTCAACTGCCAATGGTGCACCAAAAATATCCCCAACAAACCAACTATAATTTGCCCAATTTGTACCGAACTCGAACTCCATAATTATTCCAGTGGCTACCCCAATTGCAAAATTTATTGCAAAAAGTGTCATCCAAAATTTTGTAGTTTTTTTCCAAAAAGCACTATTTGTTTTGACATAGATAGTTTCCATTATTGCTACAATAAATCCTAAACCCAAAGTCAAAGGTACAAATATCCAATGATACATTGCTGTTAAGGCAAACTGTGCCCTACTCCAATCAACTAAATGTTCTTCCATATTAATAATCCTTTCGAATTAAATTACGATATACAAAATCTGATTTACTTTGTGATGATTTATACTCTGATTTGAGTGATTTATCATGTATGAAATAGTTTAAAAATAAAAAAATTACTAGTAATTTTATAATAATAATTTTCCATAAGGTATTACCAATTTTCATATTTCTAAAACCATCTAAATAAAAAGTATAAACTTTATTTATATTTATCATAATCTATCCTTTTAAATAATAGATATTACTACTATTTTTCACTATTGTCAATATCAAAAAGATTAATATTCAATTAATTATTTTATCTAATAAATAAATTTTTTATATAAAAAAAGGGAAGATGAATCAACATCTTCCCTTTTACTTTACTTTAATCACTAATTAACCGACAAATACTCTTGTAGAATCTAAAAATGATAAAGCTATTGTTACTACAGCACTTACTGCTAATAGTCCCCAAATTACATAATACATCATCTACTCCTTATTTATTGATCCACATTTTATGATTATCAGGATTATTAAATTTTAATGCATTTAAATCTTGATTAACTTCATAAAAGTTTTCAGCGTTAGCTTGTTGTGTTACAACAGCAAAATATGACAAAGTAACAAGGATAGATAGTAATAATACAACAGCTACTAGTAAACCACTAATACCATGTATTAAACTAAATACACCTCTTTCAGAATCATTCATTTGTGTATTTCCAGCCATATTATTCTCCTATACTTCTTAAGTAATTAGCAACAGCTTTTACTTGTGTTTCAGATAATCTTCCATCAAAACTTGGCATCTCACCAATAATTGATTTTTTACCATCTTTAAGAATTGAAGCTACAACTTTATCACCATATGATTTAATATTTGGTGCTACATAATCCATACCTTCACCGTTTTCACCATGACATGATGAACAAGCAGCGAAAGAAGCTGGAGCTGTACCTTTTAAACCACCTGCAACATATTCAGCAATATCAATAGCATCTTGACCAGAAGCCATACCTGCTGGCATACCACCTGGAAAATCAGTTTTAAAGTTGTTTGCACCATTATTAATTACATCAAGAACAGATTCTTTACTAATTCTTTTTGTTAAATCTTGTGCTTTACCATCAATACCCTCAGCATCAATACCATGACATGGAGCACATTGTACTAAAAATACAGATTGACCCATACCAACTAAATCATCTTTTGAAATATTATTCCATTTAGATTCAAACTTAGCTTGATACTCAAGAGTTTCTTCATTATATTGTCCAATTTGTGAGAATTGATTTGTTGGGTAACCAATAAAGAAATACCACATCATCCAAACAATTGTACCTATAAACATTAATCCCCAACCAGTAGGAATATTGTTACCGTATTCACCAATACCGTCCCAATTTTCTTCTTTTAATTCACCAGTAGCTGTATCATTTTTAATTTGATTAACATATTTTAATGCTACAAATACTGTAATACCAATAATTGCTATACCACCAAGCATTGTAAGGTCATTGATATAATCTTCACCTAAAGCAAATGAATCACCTGCCATGAAGTATGTACCAGCCATCAATGCAATGATAAGAATAATACCACCTATTACCATAGACTTCATATTAGCTATCTCCTTTTTTAATTTTTTTAAAAGTTAAATTAACTTTCGCTTTCACTTTTTCTTTTTTCTAAAGGTTTAGATTCTATACTATCATCAAGAACAAGGTTAGAATAACTTTCATAGTTAGTCTCCCCTTTCTTATCCCTTTTATAGATAGAATATGCGTAACTATAAAATACGATACAGACTATAGCGAGAAGCGCAAATTTAGCATAAGCTTGAACTGTTAATAGAGTTTCGTATTCCATTGTAAACCTTTATTTTAGAGAATTTAAATATGCAATTAAAGCAACAATTTCTGGAATCTCACCAGCAGCTACTGCATCTTTTACACTTTGTGTTTTCATATCGGCTGCAACTAGTTTAGCTTCTTCTAAAGCTGAAGCTTTTGCATCTTCCCATGAACCTAACTTAGGCATATTTGCTTTATCATACGGTACAGCAAATAGATTTTTTTGAGTATTTGCATTTGCATATGCAGTTGCAATATCAGCTTTATTTGTAAACATATGAGGATAAGCAGGCATAATTGTACCAGGTACAACATCCGCTGGAGCCATCATGTGATTTTCATGCCAGTCAGTAGTTCTATAATTACCAACTCTCATTAAATCTGGACCAGTTCTTTTAGATCCCCATAAAAATGGTCTATCATAAGCAAATTCACCAGAAATTGAATACATACCATATCTATCTGTTTCTGATTTGAATGGTCTAATTAACTGTGAGTGACAAGCATTACAAGAGTCTTTGATATACACCTGTCTACCTGCTAGTTCTAAAACAGTATATGGCTTAGTACCAACTTTAGGTTGAGAAGCTTTTGCAAAATCTGGTAAAACTTCAACTAACCCAGCAAACGATAAAAATAAAAATAATACTACCGTAAAGAAAAACGGTCTTTGTTCTAACCAATGAAACATATTAACCCCTTTCTCTTAAGCGCCCATAGGCGATGCGTTTGTAGGCTCTTTATCAAGAACTCTACC
>Ga0193954_1000091_pt1 | contig 49111 bp, 38 predicted proteins | sample BB_5_MG_FD_140340 | JGI IMG/M metagenome (GOLD analysis project Ga0193954, IMG submission 140340) | Microbial mat bacterial communities from the Broadkill River, Lewes, Delaware, United States - BB_5_MG | ecosystem: Environmental > Aquatic > Freshwater > River > Microbial mats | place: USA...
TAAATCGGAAGTGTTTGCAGAGAATAAATTGTTTGCAACTCTCGATACTACAGTTCGAAAAGTGGTGGTAGAAAATTTACCATTTTTACTGACAGATACTGTTGGATTTATCCGAAAATTACCACACCAATTGGTGGAGTCGTTTAAGTCTACCCTTGACGAGGTTCGTGAGGCCGATTTGTTGGTTCATGTGTTAGATATTTCTCACCCTAATTTTGAGGATCAATTTGAGGTTGTTAATGATACATTGGCCGAAATTGATAAAAGTGACAAACCAACCATAGTCATCTTTAATAAGATTGACGCATATGATTATGTTGAAAAGGAAGAAGATGATTTAACTCCCAAAGAAGCAAATAATTATTCATTACAAGACCTTGAAAAAACGTGGATGGCTAAATTGAATAACACCAAATGTGTTTTTATATCAGCTACAACCAAAGAGAATATTGAAGAGCTTAAAAGCGTCTTGTACAATGATGTAAAGAAGATTTTTCAAGAAAGGTATCCGTATCACAATTTCTTGTATTAAAAATGCAGTAACAAAAAAAGCCCTTCCGATTGGAAGGGCTTTTTTTCAGTGTATTATTTGGTTAGGGCAATAACTGCACAAATCCGTGACCTTCTATTTCTGAACCATCAACTCCGATGGCAACATATTTATAGAAGTATGTTCCTTCTTCAGCACTTAATCCACCTTTAGTTTTACCATCCCATTCAGCTCTTGCCATCGGGTCTGTTAAATCTGTAGTGCTTTCATGCATAACATTCCCCCAACGATTTAAAACCGTTAATGTAATGCTTGTCGCGTTTTGGTGTGTTAAGAAGAATACATCGTTATCATTATCATTGTTTGGTGTAAAAACATTTGGTCCAGTTACCGAAGGAATTGGATAAATACAATCTCCGTTATCTACAACTGCTGTTGGGTCGTAGTTTACTGCTTCAGGGTCCGTACATCCACAATTCGCAATACTAATGTTAATAGTTGTCTCATCAAAACACGTTGGGTCATCCGTAAACGCAGTAAGAGTTACCGTTGAACTCTGAGTAAAGGTGTGACTTGGCTCAAAAGAATTAGAGGTAGCAGTACCATCTCCAAAATCCCAAGTGTAATTCGAAGTATTCTGACTTGTATTTGTAAAGCTGACCGTCAAAGGATTACATCCACCCTCAATACTTGCTGAGAACTCAGCAATTGGAGGGTTTTCCATTTCAACAAAAGTACTGTCTGTTACAGAACAAGTTTCTGTTTCAGTAATGAAATCTGTAACGGTGATGTAGTACCAACCGCTTCCTAAGCCATTGATATTACCCCAAACATTAGCGTTAATACTATCTGTTTGATTTTCGTTTACATACCAATATTGTTCAACTTGAGGCGAGCCTCCAGCATTAGGAGCATTAGTTAATCCGGAGACACTATTTATATTAACAATACCAGTATTATCACATGAAGTTGTATTCTGGAATGTATTAGCCTCTATTGCTAGTGTTTGATTAACAGTTACAGTTAAGGTGTCGTCGTCGGTGAAACCACAGAAGTCGACTACGTTAACATAGTAATCTATTGTACCGTTGACATTTGCTGGAACGGTTGTTGTTCCTATCGTATCATTCGAGTTGCTCCAAGTAAATGTATAGGGGGGTACACCATTTAAGGCCACTGCAAAAATATCTAGTGAATCTTGATAACATAGTATGGTGGTATCCTGAGCTTCAACACTTACATTCGGTTGATCAAAGAGCCATAGTGTTCCAGTGGTAATAATGGTATCTCCGTTAGGTAAAATATTTGTCACTGTTAAAATTACATCTTCGTAACCTTCAAAAACTCCATCTTGATAAGCTGTAAATGGAATCGTGACTAATGTTTGTCCTGGTAAGAATAATACGGAATCTGGTATAAGCGAGTAATCGACTCCATTCATTGCATTACCTGCAATATCAACAGCTACGTACAATGAATCTCCTGATTGACATGATGGTCTTGAAAAAACGAAATCGGCATCTGTACCACATCCTTCAAAAATCACACTGTCACCAAATAAACTTGGGTCAATGTTTGTCTCTAAAGATAAATCAACTGGAATAGCTTGAAAACTTCCACCCTCTAGGAAAACTCCTGTGTCAAGAAAATCATCAACACAATCTGCTACTGCAAACTTAAAGTGATACGTTGAATCACAAATAACATCAAAACGAATTTCGATAGGAATGGTATAACCATTAAATGAGTGACCAACGGCTTGATCCAAATAATAAGAAGGGTTTAATGATGGTGGAGTTTGATTTCCATCAATATAAATAGTACTAATTGTAATAGGGTCTGTAGTTCCTGGTACATTGGCTAAGTTTTCAGCTCCATTCGGGAATGCAGCTGGTGCGGCATATGGCCCAGCATACCCCGGTCCACTGATGAAGAATCCAAATGCGTCATTATATTGAGAGTTGATGTACGTTGTGTACTCCTCTGATGCAAATACAAAATTGAAAATTACAACATCCCCATTTGGAACAAAATCAAATTCCAATATGGCTGCATCCTGTGTAGTTGAAATTGAACTCGCGGCAGGATTCGTACTTACCGATTGTGCAATTGTAACTAAATCCGGATCACCAGCACCACCAAAACCAACGCCTGACGGTTGATTAGGAGGAACAATATCTGCAACATTCCCAGATGATAAAAGCACTCCATTAGTCAATCCAATGTTACTACCTGTACCATCGAAATATGCGCGTTGCTGAGCATTTCCTGTAAATGAAATATTCGACGTAACTAATCCAGGACCAATGAGTGTGTTTTGTACTAAATCGGTTGGAGTTGGTGTGGCATCAACCACAATTTGAGCATTGGCATTACTTGAAATAAGTAAGGCCGCTAAAAATAATTTGAGCGATTTTTTAAGCATAGTTTTCTAGTTAGTTAATTTCTAGACTCGGTTAAATGTAAAAAGGTTGCATGAAACAGCATAAATTCATACAAAACACCTTATGTTTTTAATAAAATTACGACTTTTATGTCCAATTAAACAATATTTTATGGAAACAACTCAAGCATACATTCAAGCGAATAAAGAACGATTTTTAGAAGAATTAATCGATTTACTAAAAATTCCATCGGTATCGGCAGACCCAGCGTATGCAGGGGATGTTAGAAAAACAGCAGAAGTTTTAGCTGCTGGGTTAAAAAATGTAGGTGCTGAGAATGTAGAAATCTGCGAAACTGCAGGATATCCTATTGTTTATGGTGATAAAATAATTGATCCAGATTTACCAACGGTTTTGGTTTACGGTCATTACGATGTTCAACCAGCAGATCCTATTGAACTATGGACAAACCCAGCTTTTGAACCAATCGTAAAGAAAACTGAAATTCATCCAGAGGGTGCCATCTTCGCGCGTGGTGCTTGCGACGATAAAGGACAGATGTTTATGCATGTGAAGGCATTCGAAGCTATGATGAAAGCTGATTCCTTGCCTTGTAATGTGAAGTTCATGATTGAAGGTGAAGAAGAAGTTGGTAGTGAAAACCTTGGAATTTTCGTTAAAAACAATCACGAGCGACTTAAAGCGGATATTATTTTAGTTTCTGATACTGGAATCTTTGCGAATGATGTTCCGTCTATTACAACGGGGTTACGTGGGTTAAGTTATGTTGAAGTTGAGGTTACAGGACCAAATAGAGATTTGCATTCTGGACTTTATGGCGGATGTGTGGCTAATCCAATTAATGTATTGTCAAAAATGATTGCTTCATTGCATGATGAAAACAATAAGATTACGATTCCTGGATTTTATGACAAAGTAGTTGAATTATCCGATGAGGAGCGTGCTGAAATGGCAAAAGCACCATTCAAAAAAGAAGGTTACTTAAAAGCTCTTGATATTGATGAGGTATACGGTGAAGCGGGTTACTCAACAATGGAACGTGGTTCTATTCGACCTACATTAGATGTAAATGGAATTTGGGGTGGCTATACTGGAGAAGGAGCAAAAACAGTTATTGCTTCTAAGGCTTTTGCCAAGATTTCAATGCGTTTAGTACCAGATCAAGATCCAGAAGAGATTACGAAATTGTTTTATGATCATTTTATGTCGATTGCACCTGAAGGAACACGTGTAAAGGTAACTCCGCATCATGGTGGTGAACCTGCAGTTACCCCAATCGATTCTGTCGGTTATCAAGCAGCAAGTTTAGCATACGAAAAAACATTTGGTAAAAAACCAATTCCAGTAAGAAGTGGGGGTTCAATTCCAATTGTTGCCATGTTTGAAAAAGAACTTGGTTTGAAGACGATTTTAATGGGATTCGGATTGGATAGTGATGCGATTCACTCGCCTAACGAACATTATGGATTGTTTAATTTCTACAAGGGGATTGAAACAATTCCTTATTTCTTCAGTTATTATAGTGAACTCCTTAAGTCTTAATTATATGAAATTTGTTTTTGCAGTTATTGTAGCTTTATTTGTTTTTTCATCTTGTACGTTTCATGAGCCTGAATATAGAGGTGGAGAACGTATTAAGTTTGGAAAACTTGATGGGAAGCAAATTTCGTTCACTGCAGGAGCAAAAATTTTAAATCAGAATGGCTTCGCTGTAAAAGTGAAGCCATCTGAATTAGAATTATTCATTGAAGGTGAATACATGGGACTCGTGCATTTGGACAAAAAAATCCGAGTAAAACGTAAAAGCGAAGATTATGTTGAAGGTCCTTTTACAGCAACACTTGCAGATGGTGCCATGTTTCGAATGCTAAGGTTCGTAAATAAAAAAGAACTTGAAGTACGTCTAAAAGGAAAAGTAAAAGCCGGTGTTTGGATGTTCGGCAAAAAATTTGACGTCAATGAAACGCGAATAATTAGTGGTTCAGATTTAAAACTCAGATAATTTATTGATCAATATAAATACGATGTACGCGCTGTGAAAAGCTGGTCATTACTTCGTATGAAATTGTATTTGCCTTTTTTGCAAAATCCAATACGGATTGATGTTTACCTATTATTTCAACTCGCTCTCCTTCAATAACGTTAAGACGAGATACATCGACCATGATCATATCCATACAAACATTTCCAACAGTTGGACAGAATTGATTTTGAATATATACACCGCCATTTCCTTGTCCTAAGATTCGTTTAAATCCGTCAGCATAACCTACCGGAATAATTGCAATCGTAGTTTTTTCTTTTGCCATAAAACTACGACTATATCCAACTGATTCACCTGGATTAACTTCCTTTAATTGAGAAATGGAACTAAACCATGAAATTGCAGGTCGAAGATGCTCATTTCCATTCACACCGTACATTCCTATGCCCAATCGAACCATCTCAAATTGAGCATTCGTGTAGTTTTTAATTCCTTCTGAATTTAATATATGACGATCAATAACATATGCAAAATGATTGCTAACCTCACTGGCAAGTGTGGTAAATAATCTGATTTGTTCGGCCGTAAATGCTGAATCAACAATATCTGATTCAGCCAAATGCGAATAAATGGACTTAACAAATACCTCAGGTTGACCTTTAATTAAATCAACTAATTTACTTAGTTCATTTCGCGTAAATCCCAATCGGTTCATCCCTGTTTCAATCTTAATGTGAATCGGAAAATTTGAATATTCCTGGTTAATTAAGGCTCGAATAAGTGATTCCAATTGGTTTAAGGAAAATATGGCTGGTTCTAAACCGTATTTTATACAATCTCCAAAAGTGCTTTCTTCGGCATTCATGACTAAGATTGGAGTCGTTACACCATTTTTACGTAGTTCTACACCTTCATCTGTATAGGCCACACCAAGATAATCAACTCCCATTTCTTCTAAAAAGCGTCCTATTGTTTTTGAGTCTGAACCATAAGATGAAGCTTTAACCATGCAGAGAAGCTTGGTGCTTTCATTTAATATTGACTTTGTATAATTGATGTTGTGACGAATTGCTTTGAGGTCTATTTCCAGATAAGTCTGATGATTCTTCTCTTTAAATGAATTCGCCAAAAGCTCCATTTTTAATTCGCGATTTCCTTTGATTAAAATGTTTGCATCTTGAAAATCATATTCTCCTTTATGAGGATGGAAAAAATAGCCGTCTAAATCGAATTCTTGAAGTAATAACTCATATTTATTCAAGAGTTGTTTGTTGGAGATGCCAATAATAGCATAGCGTTTTTTTCCTTTTGCTGTGGCCAATTGATACTCCAATGAGTTACGTAATGACTCTAAGTCTAAGCTATAAGTGTCATTTATTATCGTATTATTATTGTCTCCTCTGAAAGTTTCCAAGCGCAATGCTAAAGGACTTACGTTTGGAACCAATGCTTCAAGTTTTTGTGGTTCAACACCAAAAAGAAGTGCAACTGTAATAGCTAACTGCGCATTCATTCGATTAAAATCACCTACTAGTTGAAACTGATTGATTATTGCAGTGTTTGAGTTTAAGCTGACCGGAATTCCGTTTTGTAATTTTAAAGAATCAGGATAAAAGAAGTTTGATATACCTTCAAATAGTGCAAGTTTAGTTGCTAAATGCTCTTTCTCTGAAGTAAATAATTCTCGATGAGCACTTCCAAATGAGGTAAGGATACCGTGCGTTGGTCTTAAAACATCACGTACGCGTTCCATATTTTTTAAGGATGAAACACCGACCTCGATAATTCCAATGTCTGTCTTTGAATTAAACTCGAGGATAGATAATGCGACACCTAATTGACTGTTATAGCTTTTTGGACTGCGACTTACGTTAAATTGAACCCCTAAGAATTGAGAAAGCCATTCTTTAGTCGTCGTTTTCCCGTTACTTCCCGTGATTGCAATCACAGGGAAATCAAAACGGTTTCTATGATGTGCAGCTAAATCCAGAAGTGCATCTAGCGTGTTTTTTACAACAATTTCATGTGTCTCAGGAAATGACTTTGAAGCACCAGGTTCAGAAACAACAAAATGTCTAACTCCTTTTTTGTAAGCAGTTTCGATAAAATCATGACCGTCGCGAAATACTCCAGAAAGTGCAAAAAACAAAGTGTTTTCTCCGTTTATTATTTTTCGAGTATCAAACGCAATAGTCCGAATTGAAGTGGAGGCAGTAGATTTATGACCGCCTAAAATTTGAGAAATTTCACTGTATGAATAATCTAAATTCAATGTCCAATTTTATTGTAGCAAGAGCGACAAAGTGGTTTGTATTCTTCAACCGCACCCACAAGTACCTGTTCATTTCCAGCTACAGTTCGATGAGAGAACTGTGCAAGGTTTCCACAAGATACACAAATGGCGTGAACCTTAGTTACATATTCCGCAATACTCAGAAGTTCTGGCATTGGCCCAAATGGAACACCTTTAAAATCCATGTCCAAACCTGCTAAAATTACACGAACCCCTTTTTTTGCAAGCTCATTGCAAACCTCGATGATTCCCTGGTCAAAAAATTGTGCTTCATCAATAGCTACAACTTTTTCTTTACGCCAGATGGTCATAATTTCTGCCGCGCTTTCAACGCAAATCGCATCAAACGAATTTCCTTGGTGACTTACAACATTTTCTTTATGATAACGATTGTCCACTTTCGGTTTTACCAATAAAATTTTCTGATTGGCAAATTGTGCACGTCTCAATCGACGAATCAATTCTTCGGTTTTACCGGAAAACATTGATCCACAAACAACTTCAATCCAACCGTGATTTTTTACTTCATCCGGAAAGTGTTCTAAAAACATATTTTTTTGCTTTTAAGGTTATCAACAAACGACCTTAGAGAAAAAGAACTTAACCCAAGTTAAAACAATCTTTCTTTAGGTAACTTTGAATACTAAAAGTCGTTATTAAGTGGCAAAAAACCGTCACTTCGTTAGCAACTTGATGAAAATGTTGAAAAGTCGATTATAAGAATAAGCAATGGAGAATTTACAGAAATATAAGAATCAGATCAAAGAAGTTGAATCATTGGTGATAAAACTGGAAAATGGAGCGTTAAGCATAGAAGAACTGTCAACACTTGAGAGTTTGACACGTGCAATTCATGAAAGAAGCATCATTCTTAAATACAAGGCGTTCGAGCAAAAGGTAAATCCGGTTGTTTCGACAGAAGAACCTGCCGCGGAAGTATCAGAACCAAAAGTTGAAGCGGAGAAAAAGGAGGTAGTTGAAGAACCTACTATTGATTTTTCAATGTTCAGCATGGAAGAAGAGGAAGAAGCGCCAATTCAAGAAGACATTAAAGTTGAGGCTGAACCTGAAATAATTCCTGAACCAACCGTTGAGAAAGTTGATCCAATTGTGGTTGAATTGAAAGAGGAAGCTCCAGTAAGTCAACCAGGGACTTCATTTTTAGACCGAATTCAATCGGCCGATACGTCATTAAATGCTAGATTCAACGGGACAAAGCTAGATACACTCGTTGGAGCATTTGGATTAAATCAAAAATTGATGTACATCAATGAATTGTTTGATGGATCGAGCGAATCATTTTCTGATGCGATTAAAAGTTTGGATTCAAAATCTTCTATGGAGGATGCCAAAGAAACGGTAACTGCATTGGCTTCTAAGTTCGAATGGGATGCTGAAGAGGAGAGTGTTATCGAGTTTATGGCTGTTTTGAATCGCCGTTATGCATAGATTATTGCTCATAGCATCGTTTCTTATCTCATTTTGGAGTCTTTCTCAAATTGATGAAGTGAGACGAATTACAGAAACCTTATGTTCACCAGAGTTTCATGGTAGAGGGTATGTCCATAAAGGAGATTCTATTGCCGCAGTATTTTTAAAACAGGAATTTGAAAAATTGGGTGTCGCCTCGTTTAATGAGTCGTATTTCCAGCATTTTAATTTGGATGTAAATACCTTTCCAGGTGCTATGCAAGTGTCGCAGGATGGGAAACAATTTAAAGCAGGACATGATTTTTCAATTGATCCGAGTTCTGTAGGAAGAAAGGGTAACCTAAAACTTCGAGAAGTTACTGCGAAACAAGCATTGAATTTAGATACCATGCGTTCAATTATTACAACGATGTTGGACAATCCATTAGGTGACGAAGCAGTGTTGTTCGATATGACCATTGTACCAAGCGATACGGCTAAATTACTACGTGAGATTGCCCCTCAATTGGCGGTTTATTTACCTGTAGTTGAAGTGGTAAATGATAAGTTCACTTGGTCTGTAGGTCGCGAAGAACGCTTTTACCCATACCTTCAAGTTCAAGACTCCGCAATTGATAAACGTGGTGTTTTATCGCTCAATATTGATTCAAAACTCGTAAAGAACTACGAAAGTCAAAATGTCATTGGCTACATTCCTGCTAAAAAGAAATGTGCCAAAACGGTCTTGTTCACAGCGCATTATGATCACTTGGGTAGAATGGGGAATGACACCTATTTTCCTGGGGCAAACGACAATGCTTCCGGTACGGCGATGCTTTTTACTATGGCTAAATATTTTAAGGAGAATCCACCGAAATTCAACGTTATGTTTGTGGCATTTGGTGGTGAAGAAGCAGGGTTAGTGGGATCAAAACACTTCGTTGAAAATCCAATTTTGAAATTGAAGAAAATTCGTTTTGTGGTTAATTTGGATATCATGGGGAGTGGGGAAGATGGAATCACCGTGGTCAATGCAACACTTTTTGACCAAGAATTTGAAAAACTTCAACAAATCAATGAGAATCAGTCTCTCTTGAAAGAAATAAAGAAACGTGGTCCAGCTGCCAATTCTGATCATTATTGGTTCACAGAAAAAGGGGTTCCTGCATTTTTCATTTATACAAGAGGACCAAATAAACATTATCACGATGTATTTGATGAATATGAAGCATTGAGCTTTTTAGAATACCAAGATATAACAACCTTATTGATTGAATTCGTCAATGTACTTGAAAAGAAGTAAGTAACTTCGGATTGGTATAAAATGGCTCGAATTTTATTCAAGAGCTTTTTAGCAGTTTTATTTTTTGACTAAATTGCTTACTTAAACACTACACTATGAGAATCTTACTGTCAATCATAAGTATTACTATACTCCATATTTCGATTGCACAAATGTATGTGGGTGAAAATCCTGGGTTAAGCGTTCCTGTAAAGGGTGCAAATTGCTCACCTCCCTCTTCATCCACATTTATGCAAATGAATAACGTGAAGGCTTTGGTTCATACCGGAGGGAATCTATGGCAGATACCAGGTCAGAATTATTCTCAGTATGAAGTGCCTAAAAATTCCGGAATTATGGCGCTTTTCACATCTGCATTATGGTTAGGTGGATTGGATGCAAATAATCAGTTAAAATTGGCAGCTCTGAGGTATAGAGCTGGACAAGACTACTGGACAGGTCCTTTGTCGCAAGGAGGTGCGGAAACAACATTTGAGAACTGCGTAGCATATGATAAACACTACGTAACTACTCAAGATGCTATTCGCGAATTTGATGCATGGTTTCAAGCTGGTGTGGATGATGCGGCTAATGGAACTTCAACTCAGGCAGATTTGTTTCCAGATTATGAAGTGCCAAACATGATTAAAGATTGGCCAGCTCATGGCGATCTTTCATTGGGACAGGATTTTTATTTGGCACCTTTCTTTGATCGTGATGAAGATGGCGTTTACGATTGGCAAAATGGAGATTATCCTTGGCATGATATCAATAAGACAAAAGATTGTGCTTCGGATCGTAGGGTATCATTGTATGGCGATCTAAATTATTGGTGGGTAATGAATGATAAGGGAAATATTCACTCCGAGACTGGTGCTGATCCAATCGGCATGGAAATTCGTGCACAAGCATTCTCTTTTGCGTCGAATGATGAAATCAATAATATGACATTTTACAACTACGAGTTAATCAATCGTGGTACCCAAACGTTGTACGAAACTTATTTTGGTTGTTTTACAGATGGTGCGTTGGGAGATCCTTTTGATGATTATGTTGGCTGTGATGTAAATCGTGGTTTGGCATATTATTATAATGGGGATAATTTTGATGGGGACAATGCAGGTTATTTAGGTTATGGTGATAGTCCACCAGCGGTAGGTGTTGATTTCTTTGAAGGTCCCTACCAAGATGATGACGGCATTGATAACGCTATTGGAATTGGTCCGGGTGAAGCATTGAATGGGATTGGCTTTGGCGATACAATTATCGATAATGAGCGTTATGGAATGAGACGTTTCTTGTATTATAGTAACAATACAAATGGTGCTGACCCTAGTCAAACGGATCCTCAATTTGCTGCAGATTATTACAGTTACCTTCAAGGGTATTGGAAGGATGGAACACGTTTTTATTATGGTGGTTCAGGACACGTTTCAGATAGTGATGCTGATCCAAATGTACCATGTGACTTTATGTTCCCGGGTGATACCGATCCTTTAGGTTGGGGTACTGGCGGTATTCCTCAACCAGAGTGGACTGAGCAGACTGCTGGAAACCCTCCAAATGATCGAAGATTTGTACAATCGGCAGGACCATTTATTCTAAAACCAGGCGCTGTAAATAATATTACTGTGGGTGTTGTATGGGCACGTGCGCCAGGTGGAGATCCCTTTGCATCAGTGGAAGCATTGAAGCGTGCAGATGATAAAGCACAATCTCTTTTTGAAAATTGTTTTAAAGTGCTTGATGCTCCTCATGCACCCTTAATGGAAGCTCAAGAGTTGGAGAATTCAGTGGTTTTAACATTATCAAATCCGGTAAATTCAAACAATTATTTGGAGCAATATGTAGAACGAGATCCATTTATTATTTCTGCTTATTCAGATAGAGAATATAGATTTCAAGGTTATCAAATATACCAGCTGTCTGGCGATGATGTGTCTATTTCAGAACTTCAAGATGCATCAAAAGCAAGGTTGGTGGCACAATGTGATATTGAAGATGATATTGATCGCATAATTAATTTTGAATATGACGATGCGCTTGGTGGTAGTATTCCAACAGAACGTGTGAACGGAGCAAATGAAGGTATCAGACATAGCTTCGAAATAACACAGGATATGTTTGCTCAAGGTGATTCTAAATTGGTGAATTTCAAGCGTTATTACTTTGTAGCAATTGCGTATGCATATAATAATTATAAAACATATGACCCAACGGACCCTTTGGCATTGGATGGTCAAAAGAAGAATTATATCGCAAGTCGTAAAGCTCCAGTCGGAGAAATTAAAGTGATTGAGGTTATTCCACATAATCCTTCTCCTGAAGCAGATGGAACGATTCAGATGGTGGCTTATGGCTCAGGTCCATTAATTAGGCGTTTAGATGGCCATGGAAATGGTGGTCAAGATTTGGAATTGACTTCGAATTCTAAAAATACGATCGTTTCTAATGGTTTCATGGAGAATCCAGTTTATGCGAACGGAAAGGGGCCGATAAACGTAAAAGTAGTGGATCCGCTTAATGTTGCTGATGGTTATTTTGAGTGTTTATTTGAAGACTATAACCCAACGACATCAAATGCGGCTGATACGGCTAAATGGGTGATAAATAGATATGACTATGAAGGAGGAAACTTACTGGAAAGTGTGAGTTCATTGAGAGCAATTGAATCAGAAAACGAACAAATCATTCCGGAATGGGGTGTTTCGGTAGAAATCAGTCAAAATAAGTACTATTTACCTGAAGGTGCTACGGGTGATGATAAAGAAAAAACAACGGATTTAATTAGCGCGACGATTACCTTTGCGGATAGTTCTAAACGTTGGTTAAGTGCAGTTTCGGATAATGATGGTTTTTATCCAACCAACTGGATTCGATCAGGAGATTATGATCCTACAAATGGTACAATAGATCAAACGGACGATGATTGCACAGATGCAACGGATCCAAACTATTTGGATTATACGGACCCTTGTAATTACCCAGATGTATTAAATCAAGATACGGATAAAGATTGGGCGAAAATTCTCGAAGGTGGAATTGCTCCGCATAAATTGGTTGGCTATCAAGGGAGTTATATGCCAATTGCATACGATAATTATCCAGGTGTTGGTATTGCTCGTAATTTGTCGTCACTGAGTTGGTTACCTAGTGTCGATATCGTCTTGACTGCTGATAAGTCAAAATGGACGCGTTGTCCTGTAATAGAGTTGGGACGTGAAGCAGCATTAAATGTTGGTGGGGCAAACCCTGGTGAGCTTCGAGCGAGTCCATCTGTGGATAAAAATGGTAACCCAGATGGAACAGGAACAGGTATGGGATGGTTCCCTGGCTATGCAATAGATGTTGAATCAGGTGCGCGTTTATATATGGCATTTGGTGAAAATTCATTTTTGGTCTCTGATAATGGGTCAGATATGATTTTGAATCCAACCCGCCGTTTAACAGATAACAATGGAAGTCCTATTTTAGGAGGAATGCACGCGTTTTATGTCTTTAGTTTCCAGAATAAAGCAAAGAATGCATTCTTACAAGCTGAGAATTATCCAGCTTACATTCCATCCGATGCAGAGAACAACACGACAAATGTGCTATACAATGACTTTCTAGATATCGCTTCAAATCAAACAGCGGCGAAGAAAAAAGTTTATAGTAGTATTTCATGGGTGGCTAATCCATTATTAGCGCAAGCACAAAACTTATTGTCTACCGACGCAACAATTAGGTTACGAGTAAATAAGGAGTATAAGAATTTCTCAAATGCCGATAATCCTACTGGCGGCCCAAATGGTGGTAAACCAATGTATTCATGGAATGCAGATGATATTGCGACAGAAATTGGAAGTGGAGATGAGTTAACAAGTGCATTGGATTTGATCAATGTGGTACCAAACCCGTATCAGGCGTATTCTGAATATGAAAGAAACAGATTGGACACTCGTGTGAAAATTACCAATTTGCCGGAGCGTTGTGAGATTAAAATTTTTAATACGCAAGGAAAGTTAGTCAAGTCGTTTAAAAAGGATAGTCCTTCAACATTCATTGATTGGTTATTGGTGAATAATAAAAACATTCCAGTTACATCAGGAGTTTATTTAATTCACGTAACAGTTGAAGGGGTAGGAGAAGTGATTGTAAAATCATTCATTACTATGAGAGCAACGGATTTACAAAATATTTGATGGTAAGGAGATTCGGAAAGTAGTTCCAACATTCTGTTGGGACTCGAGTACGAAGACATTTCCTTTGTGGTATTCTTTAACGATTCGCTTAACGAGAGATAATCCTAATCCCCATCCACGTTTTTTAGTTGAAAAACCTGGTTCAAAGATTGTTTTTAATTGATTCGATGGAATTCCTTTTCCATTGTCTTTGATATCAATGTGAACCCATTCTGGTGTACCATGAACTGAGACTTCCAAGGTTCCTTTTCCTTCCATGGCATCTACTGCATTTTTTGCAATATTCTCAACAACCCATTCAATTAGCGATGCATTATGCATAGCGGATAGTCCATCATTCGTGGTTACAGTTACATCTACCTTATCGGAAATTCGAGGTCGTAAATAGTTCATGACATTGCTGACAGTTGCAGAAATATCTGTGTCCTCTAACTTGGCTCCTGAACCAATTTTGGAAAAACGATCGGTAACTTTTTCTAGACGATCAACGTCTTTTTGCATTTCTACGGTGACCATTTTATCTACACCTTGAGACTCTAACAGTTGAACCCAGGCCATCAATGACGATAATGGTGTTCCTAATTGATGCGCTGTTTCTTTTGCCATTCCCGCCCAAACTTTATTCTGCTCTGCTTTTCTAAACGTGCTAAAGATGAGGTAGCCAATAATGGCGAAGAGTCCAATGACTAAAAATTGTATGTATGGGAAATATTGAAGTTGTTTTAACTCGGGACTGTCATCAAAATACAAGGTATTTGAATTTCCATCTTTAAAATCAATGATGATAGGGTCATTTTGCTTTGTCAATTGCGCAATGTATTCATCAACGTTAGCATTGGTAAAGGTGTAGTCGTCTATATTCGTCCCAATAATTTCTTTTGTTTTTGTATCAACCAAAAGTACAGGGACAAGTCCCTCGTTGTTGATCAAATCTTCGTTGAAAGCATTGATTAGTGAATCGCGCTCTTCTTCTAAGCGTGCAATTCCTTTAGAATCATTGTAGCAATACGTCATGAAAAGACCTTCGTAAACTTCAATTGTAAATGATGGGTTTTTCTCTTGCCAAGCTTCAGCTAGAACCAATAAAGAATCTTCGAAGTAGGAAATGATTTCTTTTTTACTTGCGTTCGGATAGATTGCACGTAAATTGGTCGTATCGAAATCAAGGTTGATGTTTCCTGACACATGCCTTTGATTGTCTAATAATATTACAGGAATGTCTTTATTTCCATTTATAATTTTCAAAGGGAAGTCATAATTCGGAATTTGATCTAATGGGGTCGCTTTTGAAACTTCTTTCGTGGCATCGATCCACAGTGTCATTTTCTCACGTTCACGTTCTCGCAGTTGTGTAAAAGTTCGGTTGGTTAAACGAACAAGCTCAATCTTTTTCTTAATCGCATCGGCCCATTGTCTGGCACGTTCACGCTCGCGATCACCTACTTTAGAAACAATACTATTTGAAACAAACAACGATGCTCCCACCAAGAGCAGGGCAAAAACCAAGAGAGCGATTTTCCATTGTTGCTTTTTTGAGTACAAGTTCATAAGATCGTCTAATTTAACGAGAATAAACTATAAAGATTGCATCAAGGTATTTCTAAACAAGATTTAGTGCTTTTTCTACACGTGTGCAAACGGCGCGATGATCATACGTCCTTGCCATTTCTTTAAGTGAATTAGAATCAAATTGAATTTTTTCTGATATGATTTTATCTATTTGATCTGCGAGACTTTTCGGGTTTAATGGCTCGAAAAGGAGACCACCTTTATCTTCTTGAAGAATCTCAGGAGTTCCTCCAGCATTACTCCCTAATACCGGAGTTCCGCATGCTAAAGCTTCTATGGTAACCATTCCAAAAGTTTCTGCTTTTGTTGCCATGACTAAAAAATCAACGGCATTATAAAACGTTGAAGTATCTTTTCTAAACGGACGAATGTGAACACGACTGGTTAGTCCATTCGAACTAATAAACTGATTCATTTCATCGGAATAACCGTGACCTTCGTTTAAGGTTGCTTCTCCGAGTAGAACAATATCAAAATTCGTGTTTTTTGCCAATTTCATTGCACTAAGGAGTAAAAGTTGTCCCTTTTGAGGGTCAAATCGTCCAATTAAACCAAAAATGAGTTTTTCTTTAGGCAAGTTTAATGCATCTCTTGAAACTTCTTTTTTAGGTTGATTTTCAAATTGAGAAAGATCTAACCCAGAAGGAATAACGAGCGTTTTGTTTGAATAACGCGTCATAGTCTTCACTTGATGTTCTAACCAATTTAAGGGGCAAGACCAAAGATCAATTTGTTTAAAACGCAAAGTATGTAACAGATTTGTTTTCTTCACACCCAATTGCATTTCCATAAAATAAGAAGTATGAAGCTTCGAACCAATTTTACGTTTTACACTCGCTAAAATACTCATGTCGTAAGTAGATCGAATAATCAAATGAGTAATCGATTCTGTGCCGATTACTTTAACTAAAACACGTGCTTTTTTGAAATCATAATACTTCTTGTGCTTGTCAATCAGGATTGTATTCAAACCAAAGGTTGAAGCATTCCTATGGATAGGACTTCCCTCAACACAGATAAAAACGACTTCATGACCTCGTTCTTGCATCCATTGCGCATTTCTGAGGTGGTTCATTTCTAACCCTCCCCAACTTTCTGATGAACATAGATATCCAAGCTTCGCCTTCATAACTTGTAAAATTAAAAGTAACTTCGTCCTGAACAAATAATTCATCACAAATGACGAAAAAGCCGATTGCGATATTTTTTGCTACTGTAGTAATATTGGGTTTGGTATTCTTTCTATTTCCAATCAATCTTTTTGATGGTAAAATTGTATATCAAGAAGGGTTAAAAGAATATACGTTAGACGCACCGTTGAGTTTATCGTATTTTATTGGTTTAGGTTATGATGAAGCAGATATGGTAGGTGTAAAGTCTTTTTATCTAACTACCAAGGGAATTGTAATGGCACTAATTTTTACGTTAGGCTTCCCTGCATTACTTGCATTTCGTGTGCATTTGAGAAATACAAAAGCGACTAATTAGCAACTTTGCTACCTACGTTACATTCGACGTAGAGTTTTCCGATAACTTTGTAGTCAAAGAAAATTAGAAAATCATATGTTCGGAAAATTATTTAAAAAAACAGATTATAAGCAATTGCTTGCAGATGGTGCAGTAATAATTGATGTAAGAAGTAAAGGTGAATACGCGGGTGGTGCTGTTCCAGGATCAGAGAATATTCCGCTTCCTTCTTTATCTGCTAAGATGAAACAGATTAAAAGTCTACAAGTTCCTGTAATTTGTGTATGTGCTTCTGGAATGCGTTCTGGAACGGCAAAAGCTCAATTGAAAGCGGCTGGAGTTGATGCTCATAACGGCGGTCCTTGGACAAAAATGTTACCTTACGTAGACTAAAATTTAGCGTACGATGGAAGAAATATTTGGCATCATTGCAAGATCCTATAAAGGTTATGCTTCGAGTATCTGGGAAACGGTTACACATCCTTTTGGAGATTATAACTATTTCACTTTGTTGATACTTGTTTCTTTAGCCGCGTGGGGATTGGAAATTGCTTTTCCTTGGAGGAAGAAGCAGGCGATTGTTCGCAAGGACTTTTGGATTGATGCCTTTTATATGTTCTTCAACTTTTACATTTTCAATTTGATAATTTTTATTGCACTATCAAACACTACTGCGCATTTGTTCGGTAGTTTGATGGGAGCAATTGGTTTACCAGAGAAAAAAGTATTTGATTTTTCAGGATGGAATCCTGTCGTTCAGTTCATTGTATATTTCTTAGTAGCTGATTTTATTCAATGGACGATTCACAATATGCTTCATAGAATTCCATGGATGTGGAGATTTCATAAAGTGCATCACTCAGTAACTGAAATGGGATTTGCGGCACACTTGAGATATCATTTTATGGAAAATGTGTTCTATAAAACTGGATTATACATCTTTTTAGGATATCTATTTAATTTCAAATTAGAATACGCATTTTTCTTGCATGCAGGAACAATCATAATTGGACACCTCAATCATTCAAACCTTGGGTGGGATTATGGACCATTGAAGTATATCTTGAATAATCCGAAGATGCATATTTGGCATCACGCAAGAGAATTACCAAAATCGCATCCTCACGGAATGAATTTTGGAATTTCATTGAGTTTATGGGATTATATTTTCAAAACGAATTACATTCCTTCAGATGGTCGCGATATTGAGTTAGGGTTTGATAAAATTGAAGAGTATCCAACGAATTTTTTCACGCAACAAGCAGAAGCATTTAAATCAGAAAAATGAACAAGCAATTACAATTAGCGCTTATGGCCAGTCTTACATTAGGACTTGCTCCATTTACGCCGGAACCACATATTTGGAAACAAATAATGAACATTTATTTAGGACGTCCAATGGCAGGAATCGATTGGTTCGATTTACTGATGCATGGGGCACCTTGGTTGTTTTTATTCTATGTGTTAGGTTCAATGGCATTTAAAAAGAAAACCACAGAAGAGAAGGCTAAATAGTGTTTTAGTTTTGTCCGAATAAAAAAGGGAGTAACAGCAATGTTACTCCCTTTTTTATTAGCTATAAATACGTCTATTATTTCAATAAGGTCGTCATGGATACTTTTTTACCAATGATGGCTTCCAAATCTGAAATCGCCACTCGGTCTTGCAACATCGTATCACGATCTCGCACAGTTACTGTATTGTCTTCTAATGTCTGATGATCAACCATAACGCAATATGGTGTTCCAATTGCATCTTGGCGACGGTAACGTTTCCCTGGAGAATCTTTCTCGTCGTATTGACAGTTGAAATCATATTTCAGAAGATCTAACACTTCTTTTGCTTTTTCTGGTAAACCATCCTTACGCGTTAATGGCATTACAGCAACTTTATAAGGAGCCAATGCTGGTGGTAAAGATAGCACAACACGTTCAGATCCGTCTTCTAGCTTTTCGTTTTTGAACGAAGTACTTAAAACAGCTAAGAACATTCTATCTAATCCAATGGATGTTTCAACGACATAAGGAACATAATTCTTGTTCAATTCAGGGTCGAAATATTGAAGTTTTTTCCCTGAATGTTCTTCGTGTTGTTTAAGGTCAAAATCAGTTCTAGAGTGAATTCCCTCAAGTTCTTTGAATCCCATAGGGAAGTTAAACTCTATATCACTAGCTGCATTTGCATAGTGCGCCAATTTAATATGGTCATGGAAACGGTAATTATCTTCTCCCAATCCAAGTTTGTTGTGCCAGTTGATACGTTGTTCTTTCCAGTATTCGTACCATTTCATTTCTTCACCCGGACGAACAAAAAATTGCATTTCCATTTGTTCGAACTCACGCATTCTGAAAATAAACTGTCTTGCAACGATTTCATTTCTAAAGGCCTTTCCGATTTGAGCAATTCCAAAAGGAATTTTCATTCTTCCTGTTTTTTGCACATTGAGGTAATTCACAAAAATACCTTGTGCTGTTTCAGGTCGAAGGTAGATTTTAGAAGCATCTCCAGCAACTGAACCTAATTCTGTAGAAAACATCAAGTTGAATTGACGCACTTCTGTCCAGTTTTTAGATCCTGAGATTGGACAAGCAATTTCTAAATCTACAATAAGGTTATAAACACCCTCAAGGTCATTTTTTCCGAGTGTCTCACGCATGCGGTCTTCGATATCATTAATTTTTGCCTGATTACGAAGAACATTTGGATTCGTTGCTCTGAACTCTTCCTCATTAAAGTCATCTCCAAAACGCTTTACACCTTTGGCAACTTCTTTATTGATTTTTTGGCGAATTTTCTCGATGTAATCTTCGATTAAAACATCCGCTCTATATCTCTTTTTTGAATCTTTGTTATCAATTAATGGATCGTTAAATGCGTCAACGTGACCTGATGCCTTCCACGTAGTTGGGTGCATGAAGATTGCTGAATCGATTCCGACGATATTATCGTGCATTTGAACCATTGATTTCCACCAGTATGATTTGATGTTGTTTTTCAACTCAGAACCCAATTGACCGTAGTCGTAGGTTGCCGATAAACCGTCATATATTTCCGATGATGGAAATACAAATCCATACTCTTTCGCGTGCGAAATAATGTCCTTTAAATTGTCTTCTTTTTGAGCCATGGCGCAAAGATAAAAAAAAGGGAATGTATTGTATAAAGAAGAGTGAATATGGCACAAAAAAAAGTCGACCCGTTTGGATCGACTTTTTATTATATGAATTACACTCTATTAAAGTGTAGATGGACAAACATAAGCTGTTTTTGGTACACTTGTTTTACTGATTGCACCGAAACCTCCGGCAACATCAATTAAATTTGTGTATCCATTTTTCATTAACAATGAGATGGCGATGACACTTCTATAACCTCCAGCACAATGTACATGGTACGTTTTATTCTTATCTAGTTTCGTTAAATCATTGTTCATATAATCCAATGCATAATGCTCAGCATTTTCAACATGTTCTGAAGCATATTCTCCCGGTTTACGGACATCGACGATACTACATGTATCGTATTTCGATGCAAGCTCTTCAGCAGGGATAGAAGTAATTGTATTTAATTTCCCACCCGCTTTTTCGTATGCTTCAACGCCACCTTCTAGAAATCCAACAGTGTTGTCATATCCAACGCGAGATAAACGTGTTACAGCTTCTTCTTCTGTTCCTTCTGGTGCAATTAATACAATTTTTTGTTTGATGTCTTCAATTAAAGCACCAACCCACATGGCAAAAGTTCCGTTCAACCCAATGAATAAAGAGTCTGGTACAAATCCTTTAATGAAATCGGCCTGATTACGAACGTCTAAAACTAATGCTCCGTTTGCAACTTCCGCTTTAAATTCATCAACAGATAATGCCTTATTTCCTTTAGAAAGCACGTCATCAAATGCATCATATCCCATTTTATTTAATACTGCATTCTTAGGGAAGTATTGTGGTGGAGGCAATATACCTTCAGTAACTTCTTTGATGAATTCATCACGTGTCATGTCGGCACGTAAAGCATAATTTGTTTCCTTTTGTTCACCAAGTGTCCCAACGGTTTCTGAACTCATGCTTTTACCGCAAGAAGAACCAGCACCATGTCCTGGATAAATAATGAGTGAATCATCCAAAGGCATAATGCGATTTCTCAAAGAATCAAATAACATTCCAGCTAAATCTTCACGAGTTAAATCGGTTTTAATCGCTAAATCAGGTCGACCAACATCCCCTAAGAATAAGGTGTCTCCTGTAAATAACGCCGTCTCTTTTCCGTTTTCATCAATTAGTAAAAACGTTGACGATTCTTGTGTATGCCCAGGTGTGTGAAGTACTTTAAGGATAACATCACCAATTTTAAACTCTTGATTATCTTCTGCAATTATTGCATCAAATCCTGGGTTTGCTGTTGGACCAAAGACAATTGGTGCTCCGGTTTTTTTAGATAAGTCAATGTGACCTGAAACGAAATCTGCATGGAAATGCGTTTCGAAAATATATTTAATCGTTGCACCGTTATTCGTTGCAATATCAAGGTAAGGTTGTGTTTCTCTTAAAGGATCAATCACAATCGCTTCTCCTTTACTTTCTATATAGTAAGCAGCCTCAGCAAGACATTTAGTATAAAGTTGTTCTACAATCATAATTTCTGTTTTTTGTTGTCACAAATATCGGCATTTAAAAACGCTTGAAATGTGACGTTTATTACACTACTTAATTTGTTCAAACGAAGTGTTGATGTTTTCAATGTAGTTCAATAGCTTCTCTTGACCAAACTTAGATGTAGCGGAAGTGGTGAACACAGGAGGGAGTTCTTCCCAATATTTCAACATTTCTTTTTTGTATTTCGCTAAGTTTTTTTGAAGGGAAGTACTTGATAATTTATCAATTTTTGTGAAAACCATTGAGAATGGAATCTGTTTTTCGCCGCACCAATTCATGAATTCCATATCTATTTGCTGAGGTTCCAAGCGACTGTCTAATAGAACAAACACATTCAATAATTCTTTGCGTTTTGTTAAATACTCCGAGATGAATTTTTCCCATTTAGCTCTAGATGTTTTGGATGCTTTAGCATAACCGTATCCCGGTAAATCAACTAAATACCATTCGTCATTAATGATGAAGTGATTGATTAACTGTGTTTTACCTGGTCTTCCTGAAGTTTTGGCTAATTTATTTCTCCCCGTAATCATATTAATTAAAGATGACTTTCCAACATTAGATCTTCCGATAAATGCGTACTCTGGTAATCCATCTTTTGGACATAAATTAATGTCGGTATTGGAAATTACGAATTGTGCTTTGTTGATTTTCACGTGCTTATTTTTTACAAAGATAGAGATTTAACATTTTTTACTTCCATTCATAGACGCATTCCTTTACATTTGTCTTACACAATTCAGACTCTTATGAAAAATTTCATGTTTATTTGCGCAACAGTGTTAACTGTTTCAGCTTGTACTAGTGATATTAACGTGGCAGAAGATTTGGCCGTTGGAATTGAACAAGAAGTTGAAAAGACTGAAGTTCATCCAAATCAACTTTTAACAATGGAAGTAGAAGGAATGGTTTGTAAAATGGGTTGTGGAGGTTCAATTCGTAAAGGACTTAAAGCTACAAAAGGGGTTTCTGACGTGAAATTTGATTTTGTTGAAGACCGCGTTTCTAATATTGCTACAATTTCTTTTGATACAAATATCATTTCGGCTGAAGAGATGGTTAAAATCGTTACTGAGTTGAATGATGGTCAATTTAAAGTTGGATCTATTAGTTCGGAAGATTTACAGGCCGTATCTACTGTTGAAGAGCATAATTCTGGGTCGACTGAAGATCCTGTTATTGAGATTTCTACTTCTCGTGTAAAAATGCCAAATCTATTGGATCTTTTTTCGGGCTTATTTACCCATTAATATTTGTCCAACATCATTCTAAGTTGGGATTCCTTCTATTTTTGTGGTATTAAAGTAATTTGTCATGAAACTTCATTTTAGAGAACTGGGAGAAGGTCAACCCTTATTGATTTTACACGGTTTATTCGGATTCTCCGACAATTGGCAATCTCATGCTAAAAAACTAGCAGAGTATTATCGTGTTATTCTGGTTGATCTTCGTAATCATGGACATTCTCCGTGGTCAGATGAATTCTCTTATGATTTGATGGCTGGTGATATTTTTGAGTTGTGTGAGGACCTTAACTTAAATGACTTCATTCTAGTGGGGCATTCAATGGGAGGTAAGGTTGCTATGAATTTTGCTCAAAAACACGAAGAACTGCTAGACAAGTTGGTCGTTGTTGATATCGGAATAAAGGAGTATCCAATGCACCATGAACATATTTTAGCAGGAATTCATTCCGTCGATTTACCAAACATCTCAGCACGTAGGCAAGCTGAAGAGCAAATGAGTGCTCACATAGATTCAGAAGGGATAAAACAGTTTTTATTGAAGAACTTATTTTGGAAGGAAAAAGGGGTGCTTGCATGGAGAATGAATGTGGATGTGCTCGAACGTGAAATGCCGAATATTCTTTCTGCCTTAGATCAAGTTGAAGTGAGTGTGCCTACCTTATTTATTCGTGGAGCATTGTCTAATTATATCCTGGATGAAGACATTGAAGCGATTGAAAACATGTTTATTGATACTGAAATTGTTACGATTGAAAATGCGGGACATTGGGTGCATGCCGAAGCAGCAAACGAGTTTCTCGAGAGCCTCCTTTCTTTTTGTTTAAGATAGTTTTATGTAACCGATTTCATTCGGGCGCGTTTTTTGATTAGGTTTGATTATGCGTTTTATACTTATATCTCTTTTATTATTCATTACATTTTTCAGTAATGCACAAGTTTCGTTTGAAAAAACGAAGTACGATTTTGGCGATTTAGAAGCTTACTCTGAGCGTTACGTGGATATTGTAATAAAGAATATCGGGAACAAGCAAGAGTGGATCTTGAGTGTTAAAAAACCTATGGAAGTGGTTTACATTACTTCAAAACAAATCCTTGAAAAGGACAGTAGCGTAATAGTTCGATTACAAGTAAATCCAAAGGAAAAAGGGCGATTCAATTATACCGTAAACATCTTTACAAGTGATCGTGGTGAAGCCACACCAATTAAACTCACTGGAAATTTACGAGAAGTTCCTCAAGATAATATGAGTGCATTTACTTCGTGTCCTAATTTCTCTGAACGTGAAGGGGGAAGGAATCCTAATAATTTCGACTTAACTGTAGTTACTATAGATAAGGAAACCCGAATTGAATTGGGGCATTCTGCTGTTACAATGATACAAAACGGACAGCCACTTTGGTCGAAATACACAGACAAAAAAGGGAAGGTAAAAGAAGATGCAACTCTTGGGTTGAGTTATTTTTATGCAACACATGAGGGCTATCTTCCTGCTGAACTAGGAGCATACATTAATTTCAAACGGAATTACATTGTTGTCGAGTTGGAAAAAGATCTTTCGGTAGTTCCTGAACCAGTTGTGGACACAAACATAATTGCAACGATTGAGCCTGAACCCGAGCCTGAAGTTGAAATCGTGATTGAAATAGAAGATCATATTGAGGAGTTAGAGCCTGAAATCGACAGTTCGTTTATTGCGGATGTTCCAATTTCATTTACGGACCTGGACAAGGATAATTTTGATGATTCTTATTTCAAACCTGTCAACGTTGTATTCGTTTTGGATGTTTCTTCTTCTATGAAGCAAGTGGATAAAATTGAGTTGATGAAATATGCCTTGTTTCAGTTAACCGATATGCTACGTCCACAAGATAAAATTGGGATTGTAACCTATGCGAATGATGCGAGAGTATTGTTGAAGCCAACTAAAGGAAACTTGAAAGAAGACATAAAGAAAGAGGTGGGCGCATTGAAGGCATTTGGATATACTTCTGGTGGTTCTGGCATTAAGCTAGGCTATAAAGAAGCAAAGAGATCTATGATTACTGATGGGACAAATCATGTGATAGTCATTACAGACGGTGCATTCAATCGTAATTCAGACGATTACAAACGCTATGTGAAGAAATACAAGAAGAAGGGAATCAACATGTCCGTTGTTGGGATTAAAAACAAGGACGTAGACGAAGATAAAATGCGCGCAGTTGCAGAGTTGGGTGGTGGACATTTTGTGGGAATCCAAAAATTAGCGGATGCACAAAATAATTTGAAGCAAGAAATTCGTCGTTTAACGTACCGTTATTAATTGACAGAAACTTCAATTTTATAATGTGGTGTTTTTAGTTCTTCCGGAATGTTTTTTAAATCTGCCGTGCGCACTTCATACGATTCTATCGATACTTCTTTTTGAGTGAAATAATCAACAATCGATTTATTCCGTATAGCAATAATTGAATTCAGTTTTGATTCCAGTATTGACCTTCCAATCAGTTTAACACTCATTTTTCCTGTTGAAGTTCCTTCAGTTAATCCTGAATTTTGGACTAAGTAAAGTTTAAATTCAGGATTATTGTCCTTCACATTTTGCCAATCACTTGGATCGAATTTTTTCTTTGCTTCGTTAATTGCAATGAATTCAATTTCCTCCTCCGTATGGGTCATTTGAATAAATGAAAAATACAATGCCGGTTTTGATTTACATATTTCTGCAATTTGATCGAGCGTTTGTTTCTGCTTGTCATTTAGGGATTTCTGACCGTAATTAAAATCCATTTTTTCAAGGTCTTCCGGGTTTGTTCCTGCAAGACTTGACACTGCAGACATTGGTTTTGATGCTGCTTTAGCGATAAACTTCACGAAGGTTTTCCAGATAATAGGGAAGAGTTTAAAGTCTGGATCAGAAGGGTTTCCAGTAACTGGAATGTCAAATTGTATATTATCGTTTTTATCTTTTAATAATACCATTGCGAGTTTAATAGGTACTTTGTATGCAGAGTCGCTTGTTTTTAATTTTTTTCCAAATTCCAATTCTCGAATATCGAAACGATTATTATTTACCATTTCAAGAGCAGTCATTTCTAAGTCGACGTCATAATTAAACTTCCCTTGTGTCATCGGTGAGGCAATGTAGTATTCAGAATACGGTGAAAAGGCTAATAAATCTAAGCTTTTTATACTCGATTTAAACGATATATTATCCATTTCAACTAAATCGAACTTACCTGTTCCTGATATTGTGCCAGTGCCACCAAGAACCATTGAGAAATCACTTGTTACGTTTCTTGAATTATCGGCAATGTTTTTAGTTGTGATGTTTAATTCTGAAATGGTATATTGAAAAGGACGGTCTAAGGTGTTGTCCGTATAATGAATAATTCCGTTTTCGATAGTTGTCGTTCCTATTTCAAAGTGAAATGGTGTTTCTTCATTCACTAGGGTATCCTTATTATTCAACTCAGTACTATCAATAGGGTGTTCAAGTTCCAAAACTGGCTCAAGAACATAATCAATGTTTGTATTGGTTTGATTTAAAGTGGTATATAGTACAGGTTTATGTAATAACGTTTCAGAAAAATTGAAGTAAAATTGATCCATATTTATGGAATCTATAATTACTCCTGCTGAATCAATCGAAGTAAAAGGATTTCCCATTTTATCAATGATATTCAGTTTTGAAATGGACGTACTACCTTTTGCAAAAACTGCTGCAGGACTGTCTAAATCACCATTGAATTTTAGATCAGCGTGTAAATCACCGGTCAATGATTGAATGTTGAATAAGTTGGTCAAATAAATATGTGCGTAGCTTAAATCAATGTTTTTTGTGATTAAACCAGCCGAATACACATTCGTTTTATTGTTCAATGAAGCATCAATGGCAATGTATCCTTTTTTTCCCAAATTAAAGTTTAGACTTCCTGCAGAAGTTTCTCCATTCCATGTGTATTCAGGAACAGATATGTTGAGGTTGCTAATTGGGTAAGTATTTCCAACGGTAAGGTCTTGAAAGCGAATTGAACTGTTGGTTACGTTAATGTTATAGAGATAAAGTTTTAGTGGAGCTGCTGTTGTATCTTCAGGCTCATCAGAACCTAAATCGCTAAAATTAAATGAGGTGTCAGTTTGAATAAGTTCTAAGCGCAATCGATCAACATCTATTCGAGTTAACTCGATGTCATCATCCATCAAACCCCATGGGTTTAAATTAGCGTAAGCGCTTCCTAAATGCACGAATGTATCCGCTTTATTCGCTTCATACATTACAAAATCCTCGATAGATACTGACGTGGTAAAGAAGTTTAGATTTAGTCCTGTTAAATGTAGTTTTCTTCCTGATAAATCTTCGCCGTTTGAGTTGATGTACCATTTTGCAATTGTGTTTGCAAAGAAAAGCGTGATGCAAATAAGCAACAAAAGGATGAAAAGCAGTTTGACAACTAACTTGCGGGCTTTGAACCAAGATAAAAATTTATGTAAAAACGCTTTCATACTTTGCTAAATCCGTATTTCTTAACTAGATAAGAAATTGTAGGGATGCAAAAGTACTCAATTTAATAAGTTTAAACTACGGATGGCTCGAGCAAAGTAATTGTTCCCGAAGATGAATCAATTTTGGCTAAGACACCTACCGGAACGGTAAACTTATTTCGAATATGTCCAATCTGTGCGCCATAAAAAACGGGCTTTCCTAGATCAAGAAAATGTTGTTCAAAGACTTCTTCCAGAGTGAAGGATTTGTGCGGTTCTTCAGCCATGCATTTTCTAAAATTCCCAAGGACAATTCCATTCACAGCATCCAATATTCCGCTAAGTTGCAGTTGAGTTAACATGCGGTCAATTCTGTAGGGTTCTTCCATTACGTCTTCAAGAAAAAGTATTTTTCCTTGCCAATCGGGGAGGTGTTTTGATCCAATCAAACTGCAAATAACACTTAAATTTCCACCGTACAAATCACCTGCCGCCTCACCTGGAGAATAGGTAATGATTTTATGGTCTGATGGTAAGTTTTCGTAGTGTACTTCCTTTCCTTCAAAGATGAGTTGCTTGATATAGTCTACGCTATAATCATTCCATGTAGAGTTACCCCCTGGACCATGAAAAGTAACCAATCCTGTTTTTGTCGTAATGGCATTCAGTAATGTTGTGATATCACTGAACCCTAGAATTATTTTCGGATTTTTAGCAATGATTTCAAAGTTGAGGTAATCAAGGATGCGCGCACATCCCCATCCACCTCGAATAAAGAAAATGCCTTGTACTTCATCGTCTGAAATAAAAGTCATAAATTCTGATGCTCTTTCTTCATCAGTGTTAGAAAAGTATCCAAATCGATTAGAAATATTCGGTCCAATCTTTACTTGAAGTCCAAGTGATTCCAAAATTTTTTGAAATTCCATAGCATCATTGGGCTCTCCCATGGCACCTGCAGGAGCGCAAATAGCAATGGTATCGCCTTTTTTTAATCGCGCAGGTTTGATGGGTGAAGTTCGACCTTCAAGATTTAAATTTTGATTGTCAAATGAAAGACAGGAAGCACCAAGCACAGCAGTTCCAATCATTGGAATGAAACTTCTGCGACTGATCTTACTCATGTTTATTGAATAACTGGTTCTAACCCACGTAATCCCATATCAACTGGATAATCTCCATCGTTTGGTTCGTAGATTCCATTTTGATTGTCATCATACCATTCAAAACTTTGGTTCGTTGAAAGGTTCAATGTCAAGATAATATCGTCTGTTTCGTTTCCAGTCAACGTAAATGGGATATCAAAATCTCCGGTAACAACACAAGATCCAGCTGGAACCGGCGAAGTTGCAGACAATGGATTAGGAACTGTCGTTGCAGTCGCTTGACCTTCGTAAACCAAACCTAATGTTTCAAAGCCCCAATATCCTTGTAATTTATTTTGATTCAAGGTCACGGATTCATTTTGAATCACATAGTTGGTGATGTAAGTATTGTATCCTACAAATGAAGCTAAACGTCCTGTAAGGTCCATTCCAGAAACACGGTAATCTATATCAAAGTTTTGGTATGTTAACGATACGCGTAACCAATTGTATGTATCAGGAGAAATTGAACTTAGAGGAATTTCCACAAAAGTTTGATTATCTCCTTTCACTATGGCTTGATCAAAATTAACAGCGTTACTTCCACCTGCAGTTGTCTCCGCACCCATGTAGATAATTTCACCATCTCCAAGTTGCGTATATTGTGTTTGCGCCAGTTCAATATAGTGCGCACTCATTGCATGAAAGGTTGGTGATTGCGCAGAATGTGTTGCTGGCAAAGATGCTGGATTTCCGAAATTATCTAAGCGTGGCTGATTTGGATCAAAATGAAGCTTAACGATTAATTTTGGTCCAGAATTATCGACTGTTGTTTCGCAACTACCATCATCTTGAGTTGCATTTTCATTATAGTTTGTAGCATTAGGATCTGTACATCCTTCTTTTTTACAACTTGATAGCGCAGCAGCACATACCAATGTTAAGGCAAGTAGTTTTTTCATGGTTGATTCGTTTTTGTTAATAATTGGTCTTCAATTATTAACGTGAAATTTAAGTAATTCTTGTGTTTATTTTCCTAGACAAGGTTTTTTGAAAAGAAAACACGGTCTGTATCAACTTGTTCTTCAAGAAGTTTAAAGAACTCTGCACGCTGTTCATCTTCAATACAATCTGAAGGAAATGTCAATTGCAAGCCTTTGATATAATCAAAGTAAATACTCTGTTGTTGAACACTAATTTTTCGTAAGCCTTTGAAGTAAAGTAAGATTACTTCGCGGTCTGCAACAATTAGTGCTTTTGAGGAAAGTCCAACTCTGTAATGATTCCCTTTAAGTCCAACGATTGCAAAAATGAGGTTATCAAATGCTCCAAACAAATAAGCTAATGATGGCGCCCAAGCTTGTGGCGTAACTTTATATAAAGCTATGCCTACAAATGTCATCACTAAAACTTCAAGAGCCGTATAAGTTACTATTCTTCTCTTACGTGTAGAGCTTACAGGAGCATTCCACTTGAATTTTGTTTGTTTGGAAACAATACGTATTCCCATCCAGCGACGAATACTTCTTCTTAAATTTACAATGAAAATCAGAAGACCTAACCCTAAGAATATCTCATCGCGATTAGGTATGAATGCTCCAGTTGTTTTTAGAAACGTGACTGGTAAGTCGAACCCAACGTAAATTGCCATTAGCATTGTTGGGATTAACAAAAACAAAAGAAGCATATTGATAAACCTATTCATTCGGGATCAGTTTTAATTGAGCTTTTATAGCAGTGATTTTTTCGTTTGCTTTTGCAATTTTCTTGTCAACATCTTTTCGAAGTGCATCTGCTCCTTTACTGTTAGCAAAGAATCCAAGGTTATTTTCTAATAGAGCAATTTCCTTGATTTGTGCATCAATTTGTTTTCTAAGGTCCATTTTTAAATCACCCAATTGACGAGATGCATTCGGACTTGCTTTCATCGTGTCAATCTTACTTTGGAACATGATACGTTCCATTTCAGCACCTTCCATTTTTAAAGCACCATATTTGGTATCCATTGCCTCTTTGAAGCTTTTGTAAATGGCATCTTTTTCTTTCATTGGAACATGTCCAAGTGCATTAAATTCAGCGGCAAATTTCTTTAAATCAGCAATGGCTGTATTTTTATCTGCATTCGGTTTATATGCCTCAATAGCTGCAATGATTTCTTTCTTCGCAGTTAGGTTTGCTTCATTTTCTTTGTCCTTAGCACCGAAAAATGCTTCTCTAGAGTTGAAGAATGCATCGCAAGCAGATCTAAACTCCCTCCATAACTTTTGTTCGTGCTTCACACCAGAGTGTCCAATATTTTTCCACTGCTGTTGCAATTGCTTCAGTTTATTGGCTGTTTCCTTCCAGTCAGTAGAATCTTTCAATTCATTCGCTTTGGCAATCAACCCTTTTTTCTTTTCTGCTAACAGGTCGTATTTCCCCTGGATTTCAGAATAGAATTCTTTTTTTGCATTGAAAAACTCATCACATACGGCACGGAATGATTTCCAAATTTCTTCGTTCTCTTTTTTAGGGCCGAATCCAATTGTTTTCCATTTTGCCTGACATGCAAGGACTTCTTTTGTCATTGCATCCCATGTATTTGTGGAATCATTTGCGTCTTTCTGAGAAACAATAGCGCGAGTTTCTTCAAGTAAGGCTTGTTTTTGCTCTAAATTCGCTTGAAGTTTAGCACGACGATCATCGTAAAAGCGATTTACTTTTTCATAGATTGATCGGACTTCTGTCCAATAAGATTCCTTCAAAGTATCCCACTCTTCATTTGGAACTGGTCCGATGTCATTCCAGTCGTTTTGAAGTTTTTTCAAAGTCGCTTCAACTTCTTTCATTGAATTTACAGAGTTCAATTGCTTTAATTCAGCAATCAAATCTTTTTTCAATTGAAGGTTTCTATGAAAATCGTGGTCTTTTAAGTCTTTGTATATCTTGATGTTGTAAAAGAAATCTTCTAATAAACGCGAATATTCAGTTTGAATATCATTTCGCTTGTCTCGAGGAATATCGCCAATTTCTTTCCATTTATCCTGTATTTCTTTTAATGCACCAAAGGCAGCACCAATGTTTTCTTCAGTTGAAACCGTTTCTCTTAAACGATTAATCAGCGCTTTCTTTTCGCTTAAGTTTTTTGATTCTTCAGCGTTTTTTTCATCAATTACAACTTTTCTCTTCTCTTTAAAGGAACCGTACGCTTCGTAGAAATCATCTTTTAACGTTGCTAATTCGGCTAAACTTGCTTCCAAAGCGGTTAAGTCGTGCGCATTAGGATCGTCCTGAGCTTCTAACTGAGCCACTTGAATTTTACGTTCTGCTTCCAAGATATAATCTTCAAATTTCGTACGAAGTTCGTTGACATCTCGACCAACAGCCAATAGGTTTTCTGATGCTGTAAGCTCTTTAATTGTTTCTAAGAAATTCATGTTTTCCATGATCGTTGTATTGCTGAATAAGTTTATGCGATTGAGTGAACCATGTCGAAGTTTGTTAAAGCCACAAACTCTTGGATTCTATCGTTAAGGTCATTTTTTGTAATCGTTGTTAAACGCTCTGTTCCGAATTTTTCAACGCAGAAAGAGGCTAATGCAGATCCATTGATGATAGCACGTTTCATATTATCAAATGAAATGTCATCCGTACTCGCGATGTATCCCATAAATCCACCTGCGAAAGTATCTCCTGCTCCTGTTGGATCGAAAACTTCTTCTAAAGGAAGTGCTGGTGCGTGAAAAACACTGTCGTTATGAAACAATAAAGCGCCATGTTCACCTTTCTTTATGATTAAGTATTTAGGACCCATTGCACGAATCACTTTTGATGCTTTCACTAAAGAGTATTCACCTGAAAGTTGTCTTGCTTCTTCATCGTTTATGATTAGTAAATCAACCATAGAAATTGTTTGCTTCAAATCGTCTAAAGCAATATCCATCCAGAAATTCATGGTATCCATGGCTACTAACTTAGGACGAATATCTAAACGCTCTATAACTTGGCGTTGCACTTGTGGACTTAAATTACCTAACATTAGATAATCCACCCCTTGATAATTTGCCGGAATGATTGGGTCAAAATGCTCCAAAACATTTAATTCTGTTATTAAGGTGTCTCTAGAATTCATATCGTTGTGATACTTTCCAGACCAGAAGAATGTTTTTTCTCCTTGCTTAATTTGTAGTCCGTCCAAATTTACATTGCGACTTTTTAATTGGTCCAACATCTCTTGAGGGAAGTCTTCTCCAACTACTGAAACAATGTTTTGCTCGTTATCGTAAAATGATGAAGCCAACGCGATATACGTTCCTGCACCACCAATTATTTTATCTGTTTTTCCGAAAGGTGTCTCAATTGCATCAAAGGCAACTGAACCTACTGTAAGTAAACTCATTCTTGATTTGTTTTTAATCCGAAGGCAAAGATAGCACTATACAAATGGATAACAAATGATTTATTGACTTGATTTCGAGGTGAAAGATTAGTCTTGATGCGACTTCCGGAATGAACCCAACTTATGTTAAAGTGTACAGCGAAAGTAACAAATCCAAACACGTTTACGTTAATAAGTAAAGGAGTCATGCGGATTCTGATTCCTTTTAACAGATACTTTTGTTTCATGCCTAAAAAGCGCATTTACAGGTTACTCATTTGGTTCAGTGGAATTCTTCTCGGATTGGTTCTGCTCATTTCGGGTGGACTTTACTTTTTTAAGGACGATATCTGTGGTGTGGTAATCAATGAGGTCAATAAAAAATTAAAGGCAAAGGTGACTGTAGCCAAAGTTGATCTAGCTTTCTGGGGGTCTTTCCCAAATTTATCGGTTGATTTTAATGAAGTTTTTATCCAAGATTCATATGAAGGATCGACAAATTTAGACACTTTGCTTTTTTCAGAACGGATTCGATTAAAGTTGAATCCTATGGACATTTGGCGAGAAAACTATACGGTGAAATCCTTGGAGGTTTCCCCTGGTACTTTGAAGTTGAAAGTCAATGCAAAAGGGGTTAATAATTACGATATTTTAAAAGAAGATACCACAAATGTTGAAGAGAGCGGTTTTGACCTTAATCTAGAAACGGTGGAGTTTGAGGATTTTAGATTTGATTATGTCAATGCAATTACCAATCAAGAATATCGAACAAAAATCAACTCAATGACTCTTGAAGGTGCGTTTAACTCTTCTGTTTTTACAACCTCAGCTGAGAGTGATTTACAAATCATCGCTGCAAGATCAGGAAATATCACTTTGGTTCGGAATCAACCTGCGAAATTGAATATAGCTGTGAATGTAAATCAAGATTCAAGTACAGTAAATATTCCCCGATCTACAATTTCAATTGCCAATTTACCTTTTGATTTTCAGGGGGATGTCTGGGAAGATGGCTTTACATTTAATCTTCGAGGAAAAAATATTGGAATAAAAGATGTAGCAAATAATCTTGCAATGCAACAAACTGCCGATGTGAAGAAATTCTCAGGGCAAGGTGTGCTTTTGTTTGATCTTGATATTTCTGGAGATAAAGACCCTAGTCAACCTGTTAATGTAGAATGCGATTTTGGCGTGAAAAGCGGTGTTTTAAAAGACCCTACAAGTGGAATCACGGTAAATAACTTGAAGTTAGAAGGGAGTTATTCGAACAAAGGTGGGCCAAGTAAAGAGAATCTTGATTTAAAGAATATTTCATTTCAAACGAATGGAGGGCCGTTTAAAGGAGATTTGAAAATTACGCAATTTGAAAGTCCTGTGTTTAAAGGAAATGCAGATGGCTTAATCGACTTAGAAGTGTTGCATTCGCTTTTCAGAGTGCCAAACATCGAAGTGTTAACCGGTACAGTAGACTTACATACGGATTTTGTTGTGCAAGGTAAACCAACAGAAGCGGAAACAATGGAGTATCACATTGATAAATGTGAGGGGGATTTAAGAATGAACTCCGTTAATTTTTCCGTAGTGGACGATAAGCGTTTGTTTGAATCTATTAATGGTCTTGTTTATTTAAGGAATGATGAAGCAGGACTTGATGATGTCTCGCTGAATATTGGGCAATCTGATTTTATGGTAAACGGAGTTTTTAAGGACATCGTGAATTATTTTAGTGGTGCAGGAAACTTGAATGCTGACATTGAAATCACCGGTAAACGGATTAATATTGAAGATTTAGGGACTGATGCAAAAGAAGATATTTTAGAACGAGAGCGTCAGTTTATCTTGCCTAATAACATCGATGGGTCGGTATTTTTAGATGTTGGCTCATTGCGATATGAAGACCATAAATTTGATGCATTACAGGGGAATATGACAATTCATAAGCGCATCATTCACTTTCCACGAATTTCTGTTCGTAATGGCGGGGCTGATGTGTTGGGTTCATTAACGATTGAAGAACGCGCACCGGAAATTTTCAATATTTCAAGTCAACTTATTTCTAAAAACATAAACTTCACAAGTTTATTCAAGGAGTGGAACGATTTTCAACAGGATGTAATAAAGAGTAGCAATATTGAAGGAGTTGCTCAAGCGAACTTAACGTTTGAAGCTCCATTTGATTTGCGTTCTGGTGTTATTTCAAAAGCTATTCGTGCGCAAATTGGAATACAAATAGACAACGGGCGATTGAAGAATGTTAAAGCCTTCGACGAAATCATTCAAAGTTTGAAAACAAGCAGCGTAAAAGCATTTTTAGGAAAAGAGAATATAACTGCTTTTGGTGGCAAATTGAAGGATTTGAAATTTGATCAGTTGAAAAACACCTTGATTATTCAAGATGGAGTGCTTACTATTCCATCCATGTCTATTGCGTCTTCAGCATTAGATATTGAGGCTTCTGGGAAGCATACGTTTGATAACCAAATTGATTACCGTTTTGGTTTTCAATTACGCGATTTAAAACGTACCAAGGATAGTGAGTTTGGTGAAATTGTAGATGATGGGTCAGGGATGCATATATTCATGCGTATGTATGGAAGTATGGATAATCCATCGATCGAATGGGACAAACAATCACGCAAAGAAATGTCAAAAGCTAAGCGCGCTGAAGAGAAAGAAGATGTGAAATCAATTCTTAAATCGGAATTCGGTTTGTATAAAAATGATTCAACTGTAAAAGGTTACATCAAAACAGATACCCCTAAAGAGGAGTTGATTATTCAGTTTGATCCAGTCAATCAGATCGACACAATTATTGAGGATAAGAAACCGAAGAAAGATACCAAAATCTCAAGGGCACTGGATAAATGGAAAAAGCAATCTGAAGCTGAAAAGAAGGAGGAGTTTGTGATCGGGGATTAGTTTCAGTTCCCAACCTTAAAATCATCATAATCCGTTCGTCTAATAATATATTTTCTATACATCACTTTTTCCTTCACGTTAAAGAATAATACGCGCTTTAGTACTTCGTCATTTTTGCATTTTCCAATTACTTCTCGTTTGTCCAATGTATTCCCAGGGCGAAATTGCATTTCGATGGTGTCGCCTTTGTTATCAATCGCTTTTGCATATATGTACGGTTCTGAATTTGGACAGAATATTTTGAATGTTGCCTTGTTTCGTCGAATTGGTCTGTGATTTTGTGAAAGTAAGGTGGCTGGGCAATCGAAAGAGACTTTGACCACAAGAAATTTCTTAATTATTTTCCCAATGACCTTCATTTTAGGTGGTTTAGAAACTTTAAAATCAACGTTCTTTTTCCCAGAACGGCATACACGATATTGATAATAATCGCGGCCATCAATTCTTACAATTTGTACTCCATTTGGGTTTGGTCTTCCCCAAGTTCCATCATCATTTGCTTCCCATAAACTCATTGGGACGTTGCTGTTGCATGTTTCTCTGACAGGTACTCTTATGGTTGCACACACACCACCGCATAAAGTGATGTCCATCATTCCTCCAGTTATCATCGGTGACCCATCTGAAGTTTGTGTTGTCAACTCAGAATTTCTAAGACTTTTCGCAGTGTTGAATTCTTGAAACTTAAAACAATCCTTTACTAATTCAAAGTCGCAAATATTGAAAGTAACCGATGTGCCTTGTGGAAAAGTCAATGTTGTATCTCGATTGCAGTCTTTGATTGATTCTGGAACAGGCTTGCAAGGTGGTTCGCCAGTGCTGACATTTAGAACGGAAACTATAATTTCAACCCTTCTGTTCCGTCGTTTACCTTCCTCTGTCTCATTCGTTGTAATCGGATTGCTTTCGCCAAAACTATCGTCTAAAATCCGTTCTTCTGGTATTCCTCTTGATTCGAAAAAATCTGAAACAGTTTTAGTTCTTCTTTCAGATAAGCGTTGATTGTATTCGATACTCGCATCGCTATCAGTATTCCCATTGAGTTTAATACAAACGATTCTGTTCGAATCAAGACTTTGCATGAAATTAGACAGTAACAACTCTTGATCTTCTGTTAAATGACTAGCATCAACATCAAAGTATGCCGCAGTTTTAATTTCTTCTTGAGCACGTGAAATCATTATGGCAAAAAAAGCCAAAACGGTTAGTAGTAAGTTTGCCATAGTACTACTATAAACGCCAAGAAAGTTTAGATTATTGTAAGTTCGGGTAAATCTGAGTTTAACACTCTGGATAATTAACGGCTAGTCCACCTTCTGAAGTTTCCTTGTATTTGTGATTCATCTCTTGTGCGGTATCCCACATCGATTTCACCACCATGTCGAAGTGTACTTTACAGTCTTTTGGATCTCCTGATAATGCAAGATTACTCGCAGTGATTGCCTTGATTGCTCCCATCGAGTTCCGTTCAATACAAGGGATTTGTACGAGTCCACCTATTGGATCGCATGTCATTCCTAAATGATGCTCCATGGCAATTTCCGCAGCCATCAATACTTGTTCTGGAGTTCCCCCCATAACTTCAGTAAGTCCCCCAGCGGCCATGGCTGAAGAAACACCGATTTCAGCTTGACATCCACCGACTGCAGCAGAAATTGTTGCCCCTTTTTTAAACATACATCCTATTTCCCCTGAAGTTAAAAAGAAACGCTCAATGGCATCCATACCACCATATTCACAAAAGAAATAATAGTACAATAGAACAGCAGGAATAACTCCCGAAGCTCCGTTCGTAGGAGAAGTTACGACACGACCTAAATCTGCATTTTCCTCGTTTACAGCAATAGCGAAACAACTTACCCAACGATTGATGGTACTAAAATTCTTAGGGCTAGCATGAATTGCATCTAACCATTCCTCTTGTGATTCAAAATCATCTCGTCCTAAAAGTAATTTACTTAGTCCTTTGGCTCTTCGTTTTACCATTAACCCACCAGGAAGGTAACCTTCCGTTGAACATCCACGATAAACTGATTCAATCATTGTTTCAAAGATGGCTTTAATGCGATCTTTTACTGCGTCACGACTACGGTATTCTAATTCATTTAAAAATACTACGTCAGAAATTGGTTTGTTAATCTCTTCGGTGTGCTTTAAAAGGTCGGCAGCAATCTCAATAGGGTAAGGTAATTTGAATAGTTTCGAAGCCGGTTCTTCTTCTCCTTCTTTTAGAATGAAACCTCCGCCAATAGAAAAATAAGTTTCAGTTAGAACCAATTTTTCATCTTTATACGCTCTGAAAACTAGTGTGTTAGGGTGTTTTTCACTCGGGTCAGAATGAAAAATAATATTTTTTAAAGGGTTGAAGGTAATTTGAGTTTCTCCAATGTTGATTTGATTCTCCATTAAGATGCGCCCAATGATTTCATTTATTTTGGATGGGTCTATGAATTCAGGGTTATGACCTTCAAGACCAAGTTGAACCGCTAAGTCAGTAGCATGACCTTTACCGGTCTTAGATAGAGAGTCATACAAGTCAATATCTATTTGATCAACAGCAGCTCCTTTTAAATTAGAAACAAATTTTGTTGCTGCTCTCCAAGGGCCAAGGGTGTGAGAACTTGAAGGTCCTACGCCAATTTTAAATATATCGAATATGCTTATCGGTTCCATGTCTTTATCTAGCCTAGTTAATTTTCAACAAATATGTGATAAATAGTTAGAACACTTTTAATGTTTGTTCCAAAAAAAAGAGCTTATCACATGTGATAAGCTCTTCCAATAAAAAATAAAATATAAATACTATTGTACTACTTTTACGTCTACTGCATTCATTCCTTTTCTACCTTCCTGTAGTTCAAATTCAACTACGTCACCTTCACGGATCTCGTCGATTAACCCAGAAACGTGTACAAAATGATCATTGCTTGAACCTTCTTCAGTGATGAATCCAAATCCTTTTTCTTCATTGAAGAATTTTACTGTTCCTTTACTCATGGTAATAATTTAAAAATATATAATTGAGACAAAGATAAGCCCGGAAAGTCATAAATCATAATTTTTGTTCAATCTTCTTAGATAAATAATTCAGTTTTGGATTTGTTATTAATCAGATTTACTGTGCTGATTGTCAAAAAATTGTTGCTGTGATGTACTGTTTGCAGCGTTTTAAGCTTTTTGGCTAAATGAATTATTCTTGGTAAGCTAACTCGATTCAATTCAGTCATTTATAATGGGATTAATCGTCTAAATACATGAGATTGTGTAGAATAAGGTAATTTATTTGGAGTTTCATTTAACTATTCAACTTATCTTTGCGTTAGTTATGGCAAAAATTCGTGATATAGATTTAGGTGATTTTCCACTTCTTCTTGCTCCTATGGAGGATGTAAGTGATCCACCTTTCCGTGCTTTATGTAAAGAACACGGTGCAGATTTAATGTATACCGAATTTATTTCTTCTGAAGGATTAATCCGTGACGCAGTTAAAAGTGTACAGAAACTCGATATTTTCGAATATGAACGCCCTATTGGAATTCAAATTTTCGGTTATGATATTGAGAGTATGAAAATGGCGACGGAGATTACGGAGAAAACAAATCCTGATATTATAGATATCAATTATGGTTGTCCCGTAAAGAAGGTAGCTTGTAAAGGTGCTGGTGCCGGAATTCTTCAAGACATTCCTAAAATGGTTGAAATGACACGAGAAATTGTGAAGTCGACTAGCTTACCTGTAACTGTTAAGACACGTTTAGGATGGGATGAAAACTCGAAACATATAGTAGATGTGGCTGAACGCCTACAAGATGTGGGTATCGAAGCAATATCCATTCATGGACGAACGCGTAAACAAATGTATAAGGGCGAAGCAGACTGGAGCCTTATTGCAGATGTTAAAAACAATCCTCGTATGAAAATTCCTGTTTTTGGAAACGGGGATATTAATACACCAGAAAAAGCGGTGGAGTATAAGAATCGCTACAATGTTGATGGAATCATGATCGGTAGAGCTAGTATTGGTTACCCATGGATTTTTAATGAAATCAAACATTTTGCGAGAACGGGTGAGCATTTAGCAAAACCATCTGTTCAAAATCGTGTAGATGCATGTATCCAACATTTGGAAATGAGTGTGAAATGGAAGGGTGAAGTTTTAGGTATAGCTGAGATGAAGCGACATTACACGAACTATTTCAAAGGGATTTCGCACTTCAAGGAACATCGAATGAAATTGGTTACTTCATTTGACCTGGATGAAATTCGTCAAACATTAATGTGGATTCGTGAAAATGCAGACGAATTGTTTTTTGTGAAATAAAAACGGTTATTTTTTCTGATAAATATCATGCCATTACTGCAGGAACTTTCCGTTCTTTGCACTCAAATTTTAGGATATGAGTTGGGTGAAAAAAGAGCAAGAGCAAATAAAAACACATGTTTTTAATGCATTGCAAAAAAACAAAAGTTATGTTGAAGAAAGTGTTTTAGGCGTACCAGCCTCTTATTTAGATAGTCGCGTGTTTTCTCAAGACGATTCTATTCTAAAAGACGCACCATTTCTTTCAACCTTAGTTTTTAACCCAAACCACATTGGATGTCATACCTTGGATGCGTCTGAAAGTTTTTTTTCAGGAACTCAAGAGATTGAGCGCGAGGTTATCGCCATATGTTCTGAGGATATTTTAAAAGGTGAAAAGGGAGCTTTTGATGGTTATGTGGCGTCAGGTGGAACGGAAGCAAATTTACAAGCGATCTGGATTTACAGAAATTTTTTCATTCAAACGAAGGGGGCAAATCACAATGAAATAGCAATTCTTTGCAGTACGGATAGTCATTATTCTATGGATAAAGCATCTAACGTATTGAATATCCCTATTTATAAAACAGCAGTAAATGATTCGGATAGAACTTTGTCTTTGGATGATTTAAATGAGCAACTGATTAAGGCTAAAGGAAATGGAGTGAAATACTTTATTGTTGTGGCCAATATGATGACGACCATGTTTGGTTCTGTTGATGATTTTAATGTGTACGTCAAAGGCCTTCAAGCTAATAATTTAGAATTTAAAATGCATGTCGATGGGGCTTATGGGGGATTCTATTATCCATTCTCAAACCCTGAGAGTCAACTGAATTTTGCCAATGAATATGTGGATTCTGTTACATTAGATGCGCATAAAATGGCTCAGGCTCCATATGGTACTGGAATTTTCTTGATTCGTAAAGGTTACATGAAATATGCAACGACAAAAGAAGCGAGTTATGTCGAAGGAGAAGATAGTACCTTGATTGGGAGTCGATCTGGAGCAAATGCAGTTTCTATTTGGATGATTCTTTCTAAATATGGTCCGAATGGTTGGATGGAAAAAATCTTCATCCTACAAAAACGTACTGACTGGTTATGTGATCAATTGGATAAACATAAAGTAGCGTATTATCGCAACAAAAATAGTAACATCGTCACTATGCGAACAGGGAAAATTAATGCCGATCTGGCAAATCGCTTTGGTTTAGTTCCAGATAAACACAAGGGGCCAAATTGGTATAAAATTGTAGTGATGGACCATGTATCTATTGAAAAATTAGAACCCTTTGTACATGCGCTAGGGTAGATTGCATTTTATATTCATAATTTAGTATCATTCAAACGTGTTTATTAAATTAGAATATGAAATATTTCCTTTTTATAACTGCAGTTGCCTTTTCTCTTATTGTTCAAGCTCAAATAAGTGTTTACAATTCTGTTGATCTGCAAGTAAAGTCGGTTTATGACATTGCAGTCATGAATTATAATGGACTAAATCAAGTTGATAAATTCAAAAAAGTTGAGTTTGGAATTGATTTGAAAAATAGCTCCATTGCAGACGATTTGGATAAACGAATTAAGTGGTTTTTAAAAAATCCAACTGATACCACAACATTTGGAGTGAATCCATTTTTGGAGTGGGAGTTGGATATTGTGGCTAATTTCAAGCATTTAGAAACTGGATTGATAAAAAACCGCTCTTTTTTCTATTATCAAGAGTTTAGTCGTAATTTGAATAACAATGATTGGAATGATTTAAATGTAAAGAATAATCATTTGATGCGTGTTCGATTTGCTCCACCTAAAGCTGGTTTATGGGAAGCTACTATTACGATAAAAGATCATGGGGTTATAACACATAAGCTTCCAGCGTTTCAGTTTAATGTCAAGGATAATAATCACCCAGGGTTTGTGAAAGTTCATCAAAACAAACGCAATTATCAACGTGGAAATGAAATGATTTATCCAATTGGTCATACTTTTCCTGGACCTTATAATGGTGTAGATATTTGGGGTTGGGATAAAAATGGACGACCTACTAACAAGACCGCTAAACCAGATGATTATGTAAGTTACATGGAAGACTTGAAGGCATATGTTGATGCGGGAGGGAAGTATATTAAAACAGCGCAAACTGCATATTCGAATTTGATTGAATTTGAAAATTTGGGAAATTATGAAAATCGCTTGCATTACGCTTGGGAACAGGATGTGTTTATGGATTTCTGCGAAGAAAACGATGTTTTAGTTGATTTTAACCTGCTTTTTCAAGATGTCTTTTTTAGATACGGCCAAAGTGGTGGAATTGGTGATGAGTTTGATGGATGGGGTGTTTGTCCTGGGGGATTTGGTCCTGTTCCATGGGATTATGGGCATGAAGGTCCACGAGGTGAACACAATCCTTGCGATAATACACCTACATATTGTTATTATGTTGAAGGTACTTTACCAGGTTCAATGTTTCTAGATGAAGAACGTATGGCATATCACAAGCAACGAACGCGATATTATATTGCAAGATACGGATATTCACCGCAGATTTATATGTTCGAATTGATGAGTGAACCGCATCATATGAATTCGAATATTGAAGCCGAACCAATAGTGGAAATAGATCATCCTGAACATCAAATTTCAATGGATGCCATCAATGTTTATCATAATGTTATAAGCGATTATATCAAAGAGGAAATGAACCATACGGATCATCTATTGTGCATGCAACAGTACCGATTGAATAGACCAGAGTATTACTTCTCTTCTGCCGAGAATGAGAATATTGATATCATTGGACATAACCCGTATATCTCTGAGCCAGATAAGTTAATTCAAGAAAAAGGTTCAGGATATCAAAATAGGTTCACAAGTACTGAAGTGAGTAGGTTTAAAGAGATTGAAGATTTTAGAACTCGTTATAATTTGGAGAAACCGATCGTATTAACAGAAGCGGGTTCCGGAATTGAATATAACCCGTGTAGCGAGCATAGTAATCATTACAGTGATGTCATGATTTATAGTTTTTCAGGATATGCAGGGTATCATATTTGGAATGGTTATCAACATCCTGATAGTCGAGGTAAAGGTGAGCCTGAAACACGATTCTTGTGGGCTAGTACCATACGCGCTCAAAATTTTATGAACTCTAAAACGGTAGTGGATGTGTTGAGTTCAGGAAACGGAAATTGGACCCAAGGTCGTCAAATTTCAAGAGATCAACTCAAGGGCATGCAATATTATGTAAGTTCCGATGGGTCCGCTGCTGTTGGTTATATTAAGAACAGAACGTTTAATCATCATACGATGAGAATTGACTCTGCTTTCTGTTATAACGGTGTCTTCTCTACTTTCCGTGAACGAAAGGACCAGTTTTGGAACGACAATGGAGCGGTAATGAAAGTGAAAGGCTTAAATCAAGGTGTGAGGTATGCAACAGATTATATTCGATTTCTTGAAGGGGAATACGTAGATTACGATTGTGCGAAACCAAGTTTATTCAACGCGTTTAAAATGAAACATCCAGATTTATTAATGGAGTTAGAGTCTGTTAAAAATAAAGGAATTGAACCGATTGTTTGGTTTGTTATTCGAGAAAGTGATTGTAAGAAGATGTAGTTATTCTGATTCGTTTTCTTTCATTTGAGTATTTGTCCAGTCTATCGCTTTTTCCAAAGAATAGAAAATTTTTGTGGGCATTTTAGGGCGATTAAACTTCAGATAGAAATCGGTGATAATCTTTTGAGACAAACTTTCAATAACAATGGCATCCGAATAGGTGTAGTGATTTCCATCATGGTCTGCAGCCCATTCGCGCACTTCTGGCTCGATGTCCGAAAATGAACCAAATTGATAAACGTTGTAAAACTTTCCGCCGCCATTTTCATCTAGGAATTCATAACCGGCTTCAATGGTTTTACGGTCGATCTTTTTTAATTTGGGTAGAAGCACATGGAATATGCGATTGCCGAATAACCGAAATTGAACACCATTAACTACTTTTTCAGCAATCATGGGGGCATTAAAAATGTTCATGTCCTCTTTATTCAGTGTCATTTAATAAATGGCTATCTTAGCATTGTAAAAATACAAAAAAAATGCAACGATATCAAAGTTATGCTCAAGGTCAATGGATTGACGGAGAGGGGGTTGAAACAAATTTATACAATGCTATTACTGGCGACAAAATAGGTGAGGCGTCTAGCGCTGGTCTTGATTATGAGGCTATACTTGCTTATGGTCGTAAAACTGGTGGTGAGAAATTACGCAAAATGACGTTCCAGGAACGTGGTCGTATGCTTAAGGCTTTGGCCTTCCATTTACTTGAGAAAAAACGTAAGTATTATGAAGTGAGTGCCTTGACTGGTGCAACTAAAATTGATTCGTGGATTGATATCGAAGGAGGAATCGGAAATCTTTTTGCAAATGCTTCTTTACGAAGACAGTTTCCAGATTTACCTTATAATGTGGATGGTGTTGCTGCACCACTTTCGAAAGAAGGTTCATTTATTGGTCACCACATTCAAGTGCCTAAGCGTGGTGTTGCCATTCACATCAATGCGTTTAACTTCCCAATTTGGGGTATGCTTGAAAAAATTGCGGTTAACTTCATGGCAGGTGTTCCAGCTGTAGTTAAACCATCAGAATATACGTGCTTTTTGACAGAGGTGATGGTGAGAGATATTATTGATTCTAAAATTCTTCCTGAAGGTTCGTTGCAATTAGTTTGTGGATTGGGTCGTGGTATTATTGATCATGCTACTTCTGAAGATGTCGTTACATTTACGGGGTCGGCACATACAGGTAAAATTTTAAAAGGCCTACCAAGAATTTTAGAAGAAAGTGTTCCTTTTAACCTGGAAGCAGATTCATTAAATGCAACTGTTTTAGGGCAACATGCAACACCAGGAACAGCTGAATTTGATTTATTCATCAAGGAAACGGTGAAAGAAATTACGGTGAAAGCGGGACAGAAATGTACGGCAGTTCGAAGAATTTTAGTTCCTGAAGATTTCATTGAAGAAGTTCAAAAAGGGATTGCTGCTCGTTTGGCGTCAACGGTAATTGGTAATCCTAGTGAAGAAGGTGTTCGTATGGGGGCTTTGGCAACACGTACTCAAGTTGATCGTGTTCGTGAGAATGTAGAGTTACTTGCAAAATCTCAAGACATTGTTTTTGGGGATTTAGATAATTTTGATGTGAAAGGTGCGGATAAAGATAAGGGAGCCTTCTTTTCTCCAATCTTATTCAGAAATGATGATCCTTATACTAAAACGGATGTTCACAACATAGAGGCTTTTGGACCAGTTTCAACCATTATGCCGTATAAAGATTTAGACGATGCGATCGAGCTTTCTCGCATGGGGAAAGGTTCATTGGTTTCGTCCATTGTTACTCCAAATGATGAGGAAGGAAAAGATTTCGTTATCGGTGCGGCATCTATGCATGGACGTATTTTAGTCTTGAATAAAGATTGTGCGAAAGAAAGTACAGGTCATGGTTCGCCTATGCCATTATTAACTCACGGTGGACCAGGTCGTGCTGGTGGTGGTGAAGAAATGGGTGGAAAACGTGGTGTGATGCACTACATGCAACGTACGGCGATTCAAGGTCACCCAACTACAATTACTAAAATTACAGAGCAGTTCCAAGTTGGTGCTGAAATGCCAGAAGCAAATCCTCATGTGTTTAGACAACATTTTGAAGAGTTGAATATTGGTGATACTGTATTTACACATAAACACACAGTTACAGTAACGGATATTACAAATTTCGCTAATGTGTCAGGAGATAACTTTTATGCGCATATGGATGAAACATCATTGGATGGAACCATCTTTGAACAGCGTGTAGCGCATGGTTATTTCTTACTTTCAAAAGCGGCAGGATTATTCGTTGATCCTAAAAAAGGACCTGTGCTATTGAATTATGGTGTGGAAGAAGCACGTTTTACGAAACCGGTTTACCCAGGAGCAACTGTCGGTGTACGTTTTACTGTTAAAGAGAAAATTGATCAGGAGAAAAAAGACGAAAATGATATTGCTAAAGGAATTGTGAAATTCTTGGTTGACATGTATGATGAAACTGGTGAAACTGTGGCTTTAGCTACGATTTTAACCATGGTTAAGAAGATAGATCAATCGGCGTAATGGTTTTATAATCAATCCTTTTTAGTAAGTTAGTGGAAAGGAATAAAATTGAAACAATGAAAAAGTTATTATTTGTAATGCTCGCATCGGGACTAATGTTAGCTAGTTGTAATAAGGAGGATGAGAATGCAGTTCCAACCTGTGTACAGGATCGATTGGCTATTTTTGAAGCCGATGAGGCTTGTGGTGCTGGAGCATCGGTGAAGCGTTATACATTCCAAGGAAATGACGTTTATGCGTATGATCCAGGTTCATGTGGGGCAGACATGACTACAGCTGTATTGGATGCAGAATGTAATAATTTAGGCTATTTAGGAGGGATTTCAGGAAATGATACCATTAGTGGTGTTCCTTTTTCTTCGAATGCACTTTTAGTTTCAACGATTTGGCAGAATTAATCTATTAAATTGAAATAAAAAAAGGGCGGTATCATTGATATCGCCCTTTTGTTTTTTTTTGAGGTTTTAACTTAAACGGAACATAATAGGAAGCTGCATTTTTGAACTTACCTTTTTACCATCCTTAATTGCTGGATTCCAATTTGGCATTTGCTTCACCAACCTCACTGCTGAATCATTGAATTCTTTGTGCTCATCCGCACGTAAAACATGAATGTCTTCAAGTGAACCGTCAGCCTTAACAGTAAACTCTACAAATACTTTCCCCTCTATGTTTTGCTGTGCAAGATTTTTGGGATATTCCATTTTTTTGTTGAAAAAGGCAATCATTGCATCCATACCTCCAACGTATTCTGCTTTTTGATCAACTTGTTCACCTATGCTAAGATGTAATTCATTCTTAACAGAAATAGGGTAATTTGTCATGCTTGTTGTTGTGATTAACATTCCTGCAAGCACAGGAATTAAAACTAAATGTTTCATATGTATTTTATTTTTATGTTTCATTTTTTTTATACGCTTAAGAAGCACTGAAGGAGCATTGAACCCATTACTTATTGAGGGGATGGAGCAATTGAAACTCACTTCTAAAAGTGTTGTGGCATATTTTTCGAAGTCAACGGATTCATTAATTACATATTGATCTGCGAGGTATTCATGGTTCTCTTTGGCAGTCTTCAGCCATAAATGAGTAATCGGATTGAACCAGAATAAAGCTTTTACCAGGTTCAAATAGATTAAGTCAAAAGTGTGATGTTGTTTGCAATGTGCGTATTCATGCAATAGGATAATTTCCGCATGCTCTAAGTGAGCTTCTCCTATGTAAATCGACGAGAAAAATGAAAACGAACTCTCTCTGTTTTCAGCCAAGTAAACATCAACCCCTTTGTAATTCGACATAAACTTTGCATCACGCAAATTAGATGCGTTTTTAAGCTGTCTCGTTAATACAATGATAAAACCTATTGTAATTGCTACATAGATTAATAAAGACCATGAGAATTGAGATGTGAACTCAGAAACAGAACTGTTCGCTAAGACTTCAATAGCTGGTAACTCAAAAACATAGTTCTGCACTGTTGTTGATGCATATAACGAGGGTGTAAATGGAAGTGCAATGGCTATAATTGGTCCTAGAATCAAATAAATTCGATTGAAATTTAAATGACTCGATTTACGATTAATCAATTGATAGACTACAAAGAATGCCACCAAATTCAACTGAATTAAGATAAACTGAAGTAAACTCATTTTTGTTTGATTTCGTTGATAATCTTCTCCAATTCAGAGGCGCTAATTTCTTTTTCTTTCACGAAATACGATAGCATATTTTGTGCAGATCCGCCAAAGTATTTTTCAATTAAACTGTTTGTCGTTTGCTTCGTAAAGGCTTCTTTTGAAACTAAAGGGTGGTATTGATGTGTTCGTCCAAAAGGAGTAAAACCTACAACCTTTTTCTTTTCTAAAATCCGAACAATCGTTGATATCGTATTGTATGCAGGCTTTGGGTCTGGAAATTCAGCAACTATGTCTTTGACAAAGGCAGATTTCAACTCCCATAAGATTTGCATTACTTGCTCTTCAGCTTTTGTTAATTCTATCATTTCAAATGTGTTTCTACAAATATAAAACTAAAAATTTAGTTATACAACTATGTTTTTAGTTAAACATGGTTGTACAAAAAAAAGACCGACATTATTTGCCGGTCTTCTTCGTGAATAGTTGATTAGATATTCTCCTTAGTTGATTTCAACTGAAGTTGTTCTAACCGTTTCATTAATTAACCAATAATCTTTGCCGCCGATTGTTTGAGGGTCATATTTTAATCCAACTACTTGCACGAATCCAGTTCCAGTTCCAATGCTTCCTAATTCTGAAGCTGGGAATGTGTATGAGTTTGATCCGGCTGCAACAATATGGTATGCACTTCCGTCAGGACCATATACACCAAAGTAGATTGAATCTGCATCTGTTACACCTGTTGAGCTTAACGTATAGTTTGATGTCGTAGAAACGTTACCTGAAGTGATGGCATCAACCGTCGAGAATCCCATTGTTGATCCTACAGTGAATGAAGGCCAAGTTCCGCCTGTACCGTTCCAAGTAACATCGTTAGTATAAGAAATTCCTGTTGGGTCGGATTGTGATGGTGTATATACGTATGAGTTATTTGATTGTATACCCAATTGTTTTGTGTTTACATCAACATCACCTGCTGCAATCATGGTTGCTCCTCCGTCTTCGGTAAATGTTGCTACCGCTGTTCCTATATATGAATCTATGTTTCCAATTGGAGTAGATGTTGTTGAAACAGACTGGATTGCAACTAATACACCGTTCACTCCCGAGAAACTTGGCGCATAGGCACCTGGAGTTGTTGCCCCAGCTGTTGGTGTAGCTGTCGTACAAGATCCATCGTCTACTGTTGCCCCAACTGTGTAATTAGAGGCTA
>Ga0193954_1000092_pt1 | contig 49097 bp, 40 predicted proteins | sample BB_5_MG_FD_140340 | JGI IMG/M metagenome (GOLD analysis project Ga0193954, IMG submission 140340) | Microbial mat bacterial communities from the Broadkill River, Lewes, Delaware, United States - BB_5_MG | ecosystem: Environmental > Aquatic > Freshwater > River > Microbial mats | place: USA...
GATTATATTTCGAAAACGAAGGTAAGTTAGTATTGGTAGCATCTAAATAATAATCGACTAAAGGTGTTTTATTATCTATGTCATACAAATATAGGCGATTAGGTTCGTTGTTTGGGTCTTCATTTGCAGAATCTAATAGGTCTCTATCTACATAGAAAACAAGATTAGCCTCGTTAACCAAACGTTTAGAACTCTCAAACTCACCATCTTCTAAATTAACAAACTCATCTCTAAATTTTTCAAAATTAGTAATGCCAGCCTCTTCATCGTAAAAACCATCAAAAAGTTTTATTTTGGCAACAGAGCCTTGTCCGCCTTTTAAATATATTTTACTATCTCCTGTATCAGATTCTTCTTCATTAACAGTGAAATCGGTTTCTAAGAAATTAATTTTATTTGGACCAAAATTGAGGACAAATGCAGCTGTGTCTCTCTCGTCAGCATCATCTGAAGTAGATGGTGTCAGTCGGTTATAATATATTGTGACATTTGCACTGTCATTATTTGTGTCTAGAATGAGGAAGCTACCATCATCATTGTAAGCTTCTGCTTTAAAATAAAGTCCTCTAAAATATTCTAGGAAATTGTTTTGATTACTTAGGTCAATATCTCCTTCTTTGTCTATGATTTTGTTTTGCCAAAATGTAGGTTCTAACATTACTCTTATAGCTGGAGCTTGACTAAATAGTATAGGTTTGTTTCCATTGTCATCTAAATTGTTGACGTCTTTTAACACATGCCCATTGTTATTTATATCTATAACATTACTAACAACAGTCATATCAGTTCCTGTTGCATCATCGTAATCAACAAAAGTGAGTTCTTCTCCTTCTAAATTTGTTATCATTTCTGAAGCAGAAGCCGATTTATTAGAAAAATAAGCTTGATTTTCATTAAAGCCAGCATTAGGATCAAAATCTCTAATAAAATAGTTGTTTTCAAAGATTCTTAGTACAATGCTCTTATAACTATCTCCTTTAGAGATTACAGAATCTATCTCGTAAGTTGTATTGCCATCATCATCAACACCAGTAACTGTACTGTAATAAGGGATGGTTACGACTACAGAATCTATTTGCACATCATCACCAAAATTTGGATCATAAGTGCTAGTTGTAAGTTGTGTTACAAAACTGGATGTGGTTCTGCCATAGATATCATCATAAACACCTAAAGTACTAAGACCAAGATTATTTGTTTGGACAGGGTTTAGTATAGGATCAAAAGCTTTAGTTTTAGTAATAACATCGTATTGTTTAGAAAGAATATCAAAATTCGTAGCAACATCGTTGTTTATAACATCAGATTCTAGATTGGCATAGTCTTTATCGCAAGCAATAAAAGTTATGACTATTAAAGTAAATGCTATGATCTGTAGGGCAATTCTATTTTTTTTCATAGGTGGTAATTAACTGTTTAAGACAGTGTTATTGTAAAACTCTGTATAAGGGTCTGCAAATTCTTCAATAGAATAATAGTCTAAAACAGGTTTTGTTAAATCATTAATATAAGTGTCTAATTCTTCAGGTAATTCTTCAGAGCCTCTAATGATAGCATCAGAATTATCAATTGCAACTTTCATTAAATTTATATAATTAGGTTGTTCTAATAGTTTTGTTGCTTCCGCATCTAAACTATCAAAATTCACTTTAGAGAGCATGCTTTTATCTAACGTACCTTCAAAGCTTTGATTGTATACAGAGGTTACAATTTTACTTTCAGTAAATAAAGGTTCTGTTTTATAAAACTCTTTTAAGTATAAAGGTAGTAGTGAGGCCAACCAACCATTAACGTGAATAATATCAGGAGCCCAGTTTAGTTTTTTAACTGTTTCGATAACACCTTTAGCAAAGAAAATAGCACGTTCGTCATTATCGGAAAATAGTTTTCCGTTTTCATCTGTCAAAGTGGCTTTTCTTTTAAAGTAGTCTTCATTATCTATAAAGTAGACCTGAATACGTTCTTTAGGTATTGATGCTACTTTTATAATTAAAGGCATGTCTAAATCATTAATTACTAGGTTGATACCAGAGAGTCTGATAACCTCATGTAATTGGTGTCTCCTTTCATTAATATTTCCGAAGCGAGGCATAAATATTCGTATTTGACCTCCTTGTTTGTTTACCATTCGTGGTGCTTCAAATGACATTGAAGAGATTTCAGTTTCTGGTAAATATGGAACAACTTCCGAGGACACATACAATATTCGTTTATCTTTCATAAATCTGCTGCTTTTGAAATTAATAGTAAAAAACATGCAAAATTACAAAAATTTGTGCAGATTGCTAGTATTATATTATGTTTGCATGCGTTAAATTTTTGTTACGACATTGAAAAACTTTCAGAATAAAACCGAATTATCAAATTACATAAGTGCTTTAAAAGCAAAAGGAAGCTCAATTGGGTTTGTGCCAACAATGGGAGCTTTGCATAAAGGGCATTTGTCATTGGTAAATAAAGGATTGAGTGAAAACGACCTCGTTGTTGTTAGTATCTTTGTAAACCCTACTCAGTTTGATAATAAGGATGACTTGGTTAAATACCCAAGAACCTTAGACGCAGATATTGCGTTATTGAAAACCGTTAGTGATCATAAAATCATTACTTATGCACCAAGTGTTGAAGATATATATGATGATAATATAGCATCGGAATCTTTTTTTTATGATGGGTTAGAACATAAAATGGAAGGTGCTTTTAGGCAAGGTCATTTTGATGGTGTTGGTACTATTGTTAAGCGTTTATTTGAGATTGTAAAACCGGATTTTGCTTATTTTGGTGAGAAAGATTTTCAGCAATTACAAATTATTAGAAAATTAGTTGAGTTACACCACATACCTGTAACTATCGTTGGTTGTCCAATTCATAGGGCAAAAGACGGTTTGGCAATGAGTTCTAGAAATGCGAGACTAACACCAGAACATAGAGAAATTGCTCCTTTTATATATAAAACATTAGAAGCTGCCAAAGCAAAGTTTGGCACAAAAAGTGCTAAAGAAGTAACGGAATGGGTTTATATGCAATTTGAAAAACAATCGCTTTTAGAATTAGAGTATTTTATTATTGCAGATATAACAACCTTAAAACCAGTAAAAAGAAAGTCAACAAAAAAGTCATATAGGGCGTTTATAGCAGTATATGCAGGTGATATCAGACTTATAGATAATATCGCATTAAATTAATTATCTTTGTAATATGCAAATACAAGTTGTAAAATCAAAAATTCACCGTGTAAAGGTTACGGGAGCGGCACTAAATTATATTGGTAGTATTACTATTGATGAAGATTTAATGGATGCGGCAAATATTATACAAGGAGAAAAAGTTCAGATTGTTAATAATGACAATGGTGAGCGCTTAGAAACCTATTGTATTCCTGGTCCTAGAAAAAGTGGAGAAATTACTCTAAACGGTGCTGCAGCACGTAAAGTTGCTGTTGGCGACACCTTAATTCTTATTACATATGCGTTTATGGATATTGAAGACGCTAAAGTATTTAAGCCTTGTTTGGTCTTCCCAGATGAAGCTACAAATCTTCTAAAATAAGTAGGTGAGTAAGCCAAAATCTATCCTAAAAGTTGTATTACCCTTACTCTTAGGAGTGGGTTTAGTGTGGTATTCTTTATCTAAAATTTCGATTCCTATTTTAATACAGTATTTCAAGGACGCTAATTATAGTTGGATTATTCTTGGTGTTGTTATGGGAATTCTTAGCCATGTGTCTAGAGCTTATCGTTGGATTTATATGGTAGAGCCTTTGGGGTTTAAACCTAATTTTGGCAATAGCATTATGGCAGTTTATTCTGCGTATCTTATAAATTTTACCATTCCAAGAGCCGGAGAAATAGCTAGAGCTTCAATTTTAACCAATTATGAAGGGATTCCTTTTGATAAAGGATTTGGGACAATTGTTGCGGAGCGTGTGGCTGATACTATCATGTTACTTTCAATAGTTGCCATCGCTTTTTTTTTAGAGTTTGAATTTATTTATGATTTTTTTGCCCAAAAATTTAATCCTTCCTCATTATTACTAGGTATTGCTGTATTGCTACTAGGAGTACTGTTAGTATTGCTATTTGTAAAGAAGAGTAGGTCTAAATTTGCTTTAAAAGTAAAGGGATTTGTTTCAGGTCTTATAGAAGGTGCTTTTAGTATTTTTAAAATGAAAAAGAAATGGGCTTTTATAGGTCATACGTTTTTTATTTGGCTAATGTATGTGCTTATGTTTTACGTTACCACATTTGCATTACCAGAGTTGCAAAACATACCAATTGTAGCTATTCTTATTGGATTTATACTCGCTAGTTTTAGTATTGCAGCCACAAATGGAGGCATTGGTTCGTTTCCAGAAGCTGTAGTTATTGCCTTTTCGTTATTTGGTATGGCAGATGATCCAAGTAGAGCTTTTGGCTGGATAATGTGGTCTACCCAAACATTAGTTATTGTTGTTTTAGGAGGTTTGTCATTATTATACTTGCCTATTTTCAATAGAAAGAAAACAACAGTATAGAAATATTTTTTACCTTGCTTTAAATTTTTAGTCCTTATAATTATGAAGAATTTTTACACACTTGTCCTCACTTTTTTTATCGTATGTAATCTTCAATCTCAAGCGATTTATAAAACAATAGATTCAGAAAGACTTGGTGCAACGCGTGAATTAAAAATTCAATTACCAAGAAATTATAATCCAGATGAAAAACGAACTTACCCTTTAATTGTAGTTTTAGATGGTGATTATTTATTTGAACCCGTTGCTGGGAATATCGATTATCAGTCCTATTGGGAGGATATTCCAGATTGTATAGTTGTTGGTGTTAATCAAGCAGATACTAGACCAGAAGATTTATTCTATGATGATGAGAGTTATTTTCCAAAAGATTCTGGAGCACAGTTTTATGAATTTATAGTGGCCGAATTATTACCTTATATAGAAAAAAATTATAAGGCATCAAATTTTAGAATCATTTTTGGGCACGATCTAAGTGCTAATTTTATCAATTATTACCTCTTTAAGGATGAACCTATTTTTAGAGCTTATATTGCATTTAGTCCAGAGTTTGCTCCAGAAATGATTAGCAGATTGCAACAGCGCTTATCTATATTAACAGAGCAAACGTTTTATTATATGGCAACTGCAGATGCTGATATAAAAGCATTAAGAGCCTCAACATTAAAGGCAGATTCTCTTATTTCTGCAATACAAAATGAAAAGCTACTTTATAAATTTGATGATTTTAAAGATGCCAACCATTATGCATTAGTAGGGAGAGGAATTCCTAAAGCATTGAATGAGATTTTTGGACTTTTTAAACCTATTAATGCTAAGGAATATAAAGAAAAGCTAATCCCTTTTGAAGGCTCACCTTACGATTATTTGATTAAAAAATACGAAGATATTGAGCATTTCTATGGATTTGAAAAAGAATTAATTGAAAACGATATCAGAGCAATCGCAGCTGCTAGTAACAAAAAAGATGATATCGATTCTTTAGAAAAATTAGCCAAATTGGTTAAGAAAAAATTCCCGGATTCTATGTTAGGTGCCTATTATTTGGGTATGTATTATGAAAAAGAAGGCAACTTTAAAAAAGCTTTGTTGCAATATAAATCGGGCTTGCTTTTACAGCCTTCGCAGTTTATAGACAAAGAAATTATACTCGAAAAAATGTATGATGCAGAAGAAGCATTAAACGATTAGGTGTATTTCATCGAAAAAAATTGACAACTTAACGATAATTTAGTATGTTTGGAGTCCCAAATCTAAACCTACTTTATTATGAGAAAAACTACCTTAGTTGTTCTTACTTGTCTAATCTACGCGTTTTCATTTGCGCAAGTATCTTATAAAGAGATATCCTCATCGCGCCTAAATTCTGAGCGTAAGTTAAAAATTAAATTACCAAAAGATTACGATCCTAAAGCAGATGTAAAATATCCTGTGATTATTGTTTTTGATGGAGATTATCTGTTTGAACCTGTTGCAGGTCAAGTTGATTTTCAAACTTACTTTGATGATATGCCAAGTTCAATAGTTGTTGGTATTATGCAAGGTGAAGATCGTTTTTACGATGCCTATTACGATCCGTTAACAGGTTTACCAACAGAATCGGGTCTTAGATTCCATGAATTTGTCTCAGAGGAACTATTGCCCTACATAGATAAGCAATACAATACAAGTAAGTTTAGAGTAGCTGTTGGCCATGATCGTATGGGGAATTTTATTAATTCCTATATCTTTAAAGAAGAACTAGCATTTCAGGCCTATGTTTGTATTAGTCCAGATTTTGTTGGCTCATTAAATAATTTTATTTCAAAACGCTTAGAACTTTTTAAAGACGATATCTTTTATTATTTAGCAACGTCAGAAAAAGATATTCCAGAAATTCGTGAGAGTATCCTATTTACAGATTCAAAAATAAAAGAAGTATCAAACAAGCACTTAACTTATTATTTTGATGATTTTGAAAGTGATACCCATTACACTTTAGTTACAGGTGCCATTTCTAGGTCATTTGATAAAATTTTTGATATCTATAATCCATTACGAGAAAAAGAACTTGAAGAAAAAGTATTGCCATACGAAGGTACTTTAGATCAATATTTAATAGATCGATATAATAGGATAGACCGTTTATTTGGTATTGAAAAAGAGATAAGTGAAGCAGAATTAGAGAAAGTAGCAAAAGTAGCAGAACAACGCGAAGACTATAAATCGTTAGGTAAATTAGGAAAACTGGCCAATAAGCTATTTCCTGAGACACTATTAGGTACTTATTATATTGCTCATTCTACAGAAATGCTTGGAAAAATAAAGAAAGCAAAGAAACTCTACGAATCGGCATTAATACTAGATGATGCTACCAATATTAACAAAGATTATATCGCCTTAAAAATTGAGGAACTTACTGTTGCCTTAGTAGATGTTGAAGATGAAGAGTTAGAAGAATTAAAAGTAGAGGATGATAATGAAGAGAAATAAAAAATACATATCTACCGACTATTTTTTTGAAGCATTATATATAAAAGCAAAGGCATTTTTATTTTCAGATTTGTCTTCAAAATTAGTGGCATTAAAGGTTTTAGCGATTATGAGTTGGTTTAAAGACATCAACTAAAATTGTCTTAATTTTGTCATGTTTATAACTAAAGAAATTTCCGATTTCACGGAGCATTAATATGGCTAAAGTAAAAACAACTTTTTTTTGTCAGAATTGTGGTAGTCAATACGCTAAATGGCAAGGTCAATGTACGTCTTGTAAGGAGTGGAATACCATTGCAGAAGAAGTCATTCAGAAACCAGAAAAAAGCGATTGGAAAACCCCAAGTGCTACGTCAAAACGAGCCTCAAAACCATTGTTAATTAATGAAATTGATACTTCTCAGGAAGCGCGTTTAGACATGCAAGATGCAGAATTTAATCGTGTACTTGGAGGAGGAATGGTTAATGGGTCGTTAACACTTTTAGGAGGAGAACCAGGAATAGGAAAAAGTACACTTTTACTACAAATAGCCTTAAAACTACACTACAAAACTTTATATGTTTCTGGTGAAGAAAGCCAAAAACAAATAAAAATGCGTGCAGAACGTATTAATCCTAATAGCAATAACTGCTATATTCTTACTGAAACGAAAACCCAAAATATCTTTAAACAAATTGAAGCATTAGAGCCGGATATTGTGGTTATCGATTCCATTCAAACCTTACATAGTGATTATATAGAATCTTCGGCTGGGAGTATTTCTCAAATAAAGGAATGCACAACCGAATTGATAAAGTTTGCTAAGGAAACAGCAACACCTGTTTTACTAATTGGACATATCACTAAAGATGGACATATTGCAGGGCCAAAAATTTTAGAGCATATGGTTGATACCGTTTTACAATTTGAAGGCGACCGAAATCACGTATTTAGAATTCTTAGAGCAAATAAAAACCGATTTGGTTCAACCAACGAATTGGGAATATATGAAATGCAAGGCTCAGGATTGCGAGAAGTATCTAATCCATCAGAAATACTTATTTCTGAGAAGGATGGTGAATTGTCTGGAAATGCTGTTGCTGCAACTCTTGAAGGGTTAAGACCATTAATGATAGAAGTGCAAGCTTTGGTTAGTACTGCTGTTTACGGAACACCACAGCGTTCAGCTACAGGTTTTAATGCAAAACGATTAAACATGTTATTGGCTGTTTTAGAAAAACGAGCCGGTTTCCGGTTAGGGGCAAAAGATGTGTTTTTAAATATTACAGGTGGTATTACTGTTGATGATCCTGCTATAGATTTGGCCGTTGTTGCAGCCATATTATCTTCAAATGAAGATGTTGCTTTAGAAAGTGATTTTTGCTTTGCAGCAGAAGTTGGTTTGTCTGGTGAAATTAGACCTGTGCAACGTGTAGAACAACGTATTCTTGAAGCAGAAAAATTAGGCTTTTCAACAATTTTTGTGTCTAAATACAATAAAATAGCTTTAAAAAATACGGTAATTAAAATTCAATTGATTTCTAAGATTGAAGATTTAGTTGGCTTTTTGGTATAACTAAACCCTTTGAAAAATGAAGTCTTAATAATAGCTTAAAATAAATAATGATAAAAAGAGATCTTTAATTCTTCTAGTATTGGAAGTTGAAAAGCTATGCGTTCATTTTTAGATATATAGAATACCATAATCATGAATTTAACCCAAAAATGGATCAAGGTAAATTATCTATCCTATAATGTTGTTTAATTCATTTTGTATAATCATGTTTAATTTGAATGTTTTAAACTTTTTACTTGCGGAAATAAAATATAGTACGTAATATTGCTTTTCATCGGATTTTATTAACACATCATCTGATTTTTTAATCCAAACAAATGTAATTTTAACCTTTGTACATAAATAAGATTATCTCCCTCAAATCTTATAGTAAAATATAATACATTTTTTAACCTACTTATGAAAACAAATAGCATTACCCCTTCTCGTGGTGTATTAGTATTGCCTTTTTTTGTGCTCTTTTTTCTAACAAAATTAAATGCTCAATATTGTGAGCCTGCCCATATTAACGGAGGTTACAATTGGACGTTTCATATCTCTAAAGTAGAATTAGGAGATATTCAAAATGAAAGTAATGGAGCTATAGGTGCGTATACTTTTTATTCAGATGTTTCACCAACAGATGTTATTGCTGGCGAAACTATAAATGGTAACATTACCGTTACTATGGATGGGTGGAATACGCAAAAGCACACTATTGCAGTATGGTTCAATTTCAATGAAATAGATGATGATTTTGACGATCCTGGTGAGCAATTTTTATTTACATTTAAAGATACCAGCAATGTTAATGGAGAAAAAGAGGTCCAAGTTCCTATAAGCATTCCTATCCCTTCAACAGCTCAAGCGGGTCTTGCAAGAATGCGCGTTGGTCTAATCAACGTAAGTAACGCCAATTTTACGGCGTGTGAATATAATTATAAAACAGGCGAAGTTGAGGATTATATGGTTAATATCATATCAGACAATGTCCCTGGAGATGTAGAACCTAACTTCTGTGAAACCATAAATGTTCAATCGTACAGTACACTTTTTATTTCTAACGTTTCTTTTGCTGGGATTAATAATAGTAGTACAGGCGCAACAGGAGATTTTACTAATTATTCTGATTTTTCATCAGAAAACATCCCAATTGGTCAGCCGCTTACAGGAACCATTAGCGTAACTCTAAACGGTTGGAACACGTCTAAAAATACCATTGCTATATGGATTAATCTCAATGAGAGTTTAGATGATGATTTTGACGATTCTGGAGAACGATTTTTATTTCCGTTTCAAGATACTAATAACGTAGGCGGAATTAAAGTTGTTGAGGTTCCTATTAGTTTAACCTTGCCAAGCAATGCGGATGAAGCACTTTCTAAAGTACGTATTGGTGTTAGAGGTGGTAGCGGAACAAACTTTACGGCTTGTAATTACAATTATTCTAACGGAGAAGTAGAAGATTATGTCATTAATATTGGTGGAGCGTTTACACCGCCAGCTCCCGATTCGGATAATGATGGTATAATTGATACGGTAGATCTTGATGATGATAACGATGGTATCAGTGATTTAGTAGAAAGTAATAACATAAACCCATCATTGGATGCTGATGGTGATGGTATTCCTAATTATAAAGATTCGGATTTTTGTACCTTAAATGCACATGGAGTTTGTGCCAATTTAGATGCCGATGGAGACGGTATTCCAAATCATCTAGATATTGATTCGGATAACGATGGTATTCCTGATAATATTGAGGCACAGTCAACATTTGGATATATTGAACCAAGTGGTATGGCTAATGCTATTTTAGATACTAACGGAGATGGTATTGATGATGTTTATAATACAGGTCTTGTTCCTGTAGATACAGATGGTGATGGTATATATGATTTTCTTGATTTAGATAGTGATAATGATGGCAAATTAGATATTGAAGAAAACGGAATGCTAAATGTGGTCTCTGGTAGTGATGCAGATTTAGATGGATTAGATGATAATTTTGAAGGTAGTGTTACAGCTGATTCACTAGATGTTAATGATGAAATTAACAATCCTGCTACATCAATTTTACCCGATACAGATAATGATTTGGCTTTAGGTGGCGACTTAGATTATAGAGATCATATTGATATTTATTTTTCTTCAGGAACTCTTAATTTTGATGGTGTAGACGATTATTTAGACACCAATCCTTTTATAACAGATTGGACAGAAGGAACTGTAATGGCTTGGGTGAAAATTGAAGCTAACTCTGCCGGAAATCTAAATACCAATTATAGTATTGCAGGTCAGGAAAATATGAGGCTATACATAACCAAAGGAAGAAAACCATCTTTTGTTGTTATTACTCAAGACCAAGTCACAGCTTCAAGTAATTATCCTAGCAGTAATATTAGTGTACAACCACTACCTTCAGACAATAGGCAAATAGAGAATGGTGTATGGTATCATGTTGCTGGTGTTTTTGACTCCGTAACAAACTCATTAAAAGTTTATCTTAACGGAGAATTATTAAATACGGTTATAGACCCTGATCTAAATTCAGAATTACTTACCAAAAATTATAACGGTAGCTCTCACGTATATGCTACAAGACCATTTACAATAGGACGTTATCCAACTAACACAAGTGTTTCTGGTTCTGCTCATTTTAAGGGGAGTATCGATGAGGTTAGAATTTTTCAAGATGCTTTGACTGCTCAGCAAATACAGCAAATGGTATATCAAGAAATTGAAGATAATGGAGGTGCTGTTAGAGGGAAAATTATACCTAAAAACATTGAAGATCTAAAATCTTCACAACAAGTATCTTGGGATAAGCTACAAGCATATTATCCTATGTCTAATATTTTAAAATCAGAAATAGCTGATGAATCAAATTATGGACATACCTTAAAAATACATAATATAACTTCTGTTAAAGAACAAACAGCACCAATGCCTTACATTACTGGTGCAGATGGAGATTGGTCTCATTCTAATTCGTGGTTATATGGTAATGTATGGGATATTACAGCAGATTTAGGCGCCAGAGATTGGTCTATTGTTAAAATAAAACATGATATAACTACAACAAATTCCCATAAAAGTTTAGGTCTTTTTATAGATACCCATAGAACGCTTACAGTTAAAAATGATAATGCGATTTTTAATAATTGGTATCTAGAACTCAAGGGAACATTAGATTTAAAAGAAGATTCTCAACTTATTCAAAACGAGTATAGTGATTTAGTGACGTCTGTAAGTGGTAAAATTTTAAGACGTCAAGAAGGAACGTCAAATAAATATTGGTATAACTATTGGTCTTCACCTGTAGGAGTTCCTAAAAATACCCCTTTTATAGATAATAATAGTAGCGCTAACAATGTTAATAATTCAACGTATAATTTAGGGCTGCTCAAAGATCAGGATGGTAATAATTTTGCATTTACAAATCAATATGATGAAACAGGCAAAATAAGCAGATCTTGGCTCTATACATACAAAAATGGAGTCACTTACTATGACTATGAATCCTTAGATGAAAATTCTAGTCTAAGTCCAGGAGTTGGTTATACGCAGAAAGGAACAGGTATTTCAGAAGCAGAACAACAATACCTGTTTGAAGGTAAACCTAATAACGGTACTATTCTTATAGATGTATTAGATAAAGGTGGTAATGGTTCTGTTCCTGCGACTTCAAAAACCGATTACTTACTAGGAAATCCGTACCCATCTGCTATAGATATACATAAATTTATTGATGACAATCAAGGGATAATTAGTGGATCATTATTTCTTTGGCAACAATGGAGTGGTTCTTCACATTATTTAAATGAATATAATGGAGGCTATGCACAAGTCACTAAAACAGGATCTACAAGAGCTTACCAGTTTGTTGATATCTATGGAGAAACAAATGGAGAGCAATTAGGGACTAAGATGCAGACAAGATACTTGCCCGTTGGACAAGGTTTTATGGTAGAGATTGTTGGTGATGGTAATGTGATTTTTCAAAACAGCCAAAGAGTGTTTGTTAAGGAAAATGATGCTAACGGCTCGTATAATAATGGAAGTGTGTTTTTTAGAAGCGCTAATTCAACCTACGACACTATTGAAGACGATACAGATACAGAAGAAAGTTTAATGCAAAAAATTCGTTTAGAATTTAATTCTGTTGATGGTCCTTTAACCAAAAGAGAGCTACTTTTAGGATTTAGCGAAAATACATCAGATGACTACGATTATGGTTATGAAGCCGTAAACGTTGATGAAAATAATGACGATTTAAATTTAATTTTAAATGACGATCTCATGACTATTCAGGCTTATGCTCCCATAACTGATGATAAAACAATTCCGTTAAGTTTAAAAGCTTCAGGAAATTTTAATTATACTTTAAAGGTTACAGAAACAGAAAATATTCCTGAAGACCAAGACATTTACGTAAAAGATAATCTTACTGGAGACTATTTTAATTTGAGAAATGAATTGCCTTTTGAATTTTCTTCAGAAGCTGGTAAATACGACAATAGATTAGAAATTGTTTTTAGAGATAGCTCTCAAACACTTTCTCAGGTAGATAATACCATTTCGTCACTCAAATTTTACTACACTTCAAGTAGAAATAAAATAGTAGTCTTAAATCCTACTCATGTTGAAATAAAAACCTTAGAGGTTTATAATATGTTAGGACAATCGGTTTACAGTATAGAGAACTATTTTGATGGCTCATATAATGAGTATCAATTAACCGGAGTTAGTACTGGGAGTTATGTTATTAAAATAACTACGAAAGACGGAATTTTAACAAAGAAAATTCTAGTCAACTAAATTGAATAGGTCTTGTTAATATTTAGCAAGACCTATTTTTTTTAAGGAGTATAAAGCCTGTTGCCATTTAGTAAAAATTTAAGTTATAAAAGTGAAAAATAAGCTTTAGGGACATAGCTTATAAAACTTTTAATTTTTCCCTCAAAATTCTGTAATTTCGCAGACTTATAAGAAAACAGAATAATGAGCACAAAGTTCCCTGAATACAAAGGACTTAACTTGCCAAACGTTGCAGATGAAATCGGTAACTATTGGGAAGCTAATAATATCTTCGATAAAAGTGTAACTACAAGAGAAGGAAAACCTCCTTTTGTGTTTTTTGAAGGACCACCTTCGGCAAACGGTTTACCTGGTGTACACCATGTTTTAGCACGTGCGATTAAAGATATTTTTCCACGCTACAAAACCATGAAAGGTTTTCAAGTAAAACGTAAAGCAGGTTGGGATACGCACGGTTTACCTGTAGAACTTGGTGTAGAAAAGGAATTGGGTATTACCAAAGAAGATATTGGTAAAAAAATTACCGTAGAAGAATATAACGAAGCTTGTAAAAAAGCAGTCATGCGTTATACAGATATCTGGAATGACCTTACGCAAAAAATGGGCTATTGGGTAGATATGGATGATCCCTATATTACTTACAAGTCTAAATACATGGAGAGTGTATGGTGGTTGTTAAAACAGATTTACGAAAAAGACTTAATATATAAAGGCTATACTATTCAACCGTATTCGCCTAAGGCAGGTACTGGTTTAAGTTCGCATGAGCTTAACCAACCAGGAACGTATCAAGATGTTACAGATACAACAGTTGTAGCTCAGTTTAAAGCTAACGCAGATTCATTGCCAGATTTTCTTCAAGATGAAGGAGATATTTTCTTCTTAGCTTGGACCACAACTCCTTGGACATTACCGAGTAATACCGCACTAACGGTTGGGCCAAAGATTGATTATGTTTTAGTAGAAACCTATAATCAATACACCTTTAAACCTATGAATGTGGTATTGGCTAAGAATTTAGTCAACAAGCAATTTGATGGTAAATTTAAACGTGTTGAAACCAAACCAGAATTAATTGCGTACAAAGAAGGCGATAAAAAAATCCCTTATTACGTCGTTAAAGAATTCGTTGGAAAAGATTTAGTAGGTATAACTTACGAACAGTTATTACCATACGCTTTGCCAAACGATAATCCTGAAAATGCTTTCAGAGTCATTTCTGGAGATTTTGTAACCATTGAAGATGGAACAGGAATTGTACACACGGCACCAACCTTTGGAGCAGATGATGCAATGGTGGCAAAACAAGCCACGCCAGAAGTACCGCCACTTTTAGTAAAAGACGAGAATGGTAATTTAGTACCATTGGTAGATTTACAAGGAAAATTCAGACCAGAAATGGGCGAATTTGCAGGTAAATATGTGAAGAACGAATATTATGAGGATGGTGAAGCGCCAGAACGTTCTATAGATGTTGAGCTTGCCATTAAATTAAAAACAGAAAATAAGGCCTTTAAGGTTGAAAAATATAAGCACAGTTACCCAAATTGTTGGAGAACGGATAAACCAATTTTATACTATCCATTAGATTCTTGGTTTATTAAAATCACTGATGTTAAAGGGAGAATGCACGAGTTAAACACTTCAATTAACTGGAAACCAAAATCAACAGGCGAAGGACGTTTTGGAAATTGGTTAGCTAATGCAAACGACTGGAATTTATCTAGATCTCGTTTTTGGGGTATTCCATTACCAATCTGGAGAACAGAGGATGGAAAAGAACAAATTTGTATTGGTTCTGTTGCTGAATTAAAAGCGGAGATGGCAAAAGCTGTTGAAGCAGGCGTGATGTCTGAAGATATTTTTTCAGAATTTGAAGTAGGTAACATGTCTGAAGCCAACTACGAAACGATTGATTTACACAAAAATGTAGTGGATAAAATCGTTTTAGTATCAGCATCTGGTCAACCCATGAAACGTGAAAGCGATTTAATAGATGTGTGGTTCGATTCAGGGTCTATGCCTTATGCACAATGGCATTATCCTTTTGAAAACAAAAACTTAATTGATAATAACGAAGCCTTTCCTGCAGATTTTATTGCTGAAGGAGTAGACCAAACACGTGGATGGTTTTATACCTTACATGCTATTGGAACTATGGTTTTTGATTCTGTGGCTTACAAAAATGTTGTGTCTAATGGCTTGGTTTTAGATAAAAACGGTCAAAAAATGTCTAAGCGTTTAGGTAACGCCGTAGATCCTTTTGAAACCTTATCTAAATATGGTGCAGATGCCACACGTTGGTATATGATAAGCAACGCTAATCCTTGGGATAACTTAAAATTTGATAGCGAAGGTATTGCTGAGGTGAGTAGAAAATTCTTCGGAACACTTTATAATACATATTCATTCTTCACCCTTTATACCAATATTGATGGGTTTAGTTATAGTGAAGCGGATATTCCTTTAGAAGAACGTCCAGAAATTGACCGTTGGATTCTTTCAGAATTAAATTCATTAATTCAGAAAGTAGATGCCTATTACGCGGCATACGAACCAACAAAGGCTGCGCGAGCAATTTCAGACTTTACACAAGATTATTTAAGTAACTGGTATGTGCGTTTAAGCAGAAGACGTTTCTGGAAAGGCGATTACCAAACCGATAAAATTTCGGCATATCAAACATTATACACGTGTATGGAAACCATTGCAAAGTTAGGCGCACCAATTGCACCTTTCTTTATGGACCGTTTGTATTTAGACTTGAATGCTGTGACTAAAAAAGAAGCTTTTGAAAGTGTGCATTTAGCAGATTTTCCAAAGGTAAATGAAAGTGTAATAGATAACGTTTTAGAGCGAAAAATGGAGAGCGCTCAAACGATCTGTTCATTAGTCTTGTCGTTACGAGCTAAAGAGAAAATTAAGGTACGTCAACCACTTCAAAAAATTATGATTCCTATTGACAATAAAGAACAGAAGGAAGAAATTGAAGCTGTAGCCGACTTAATAAAACATGAGGTAAATATTAAAGAAGTTGAACTATTAGAAGATGCTTCAGATATATTAGTAAAACAGATTAAACCAAATTTTAAGGCCTTAGGACCTAAGTTTGGTAAGGACATGAAGTTGATTGCAGGTGCCGTAAATGCATTTAGTTCGGATGATATTAAAAAAATCGAGCAAAATGGTAATTTTGATGTTGAAATTAACGGAAAAATGATTAATTTAGGGCTAGAAGATGTAGAAATTACCTCGCAAGATATTGAAGGATGGTTAGTCGCTAATGAAGGTGCTTTAACAGTGGCTTTAGATGTTACTATTAGTGAAGATTTACGTAAAGAAGGTATTGCAAGAGAGCTTGTAAATCGTATTCAAAATTTACGAAAAGATTCAGGATTTGAGGTTACAGACAGAATTGATGTACAACTTCAAAGCGACGCACATGTCGTAGAAGCAGTTTCTTCAAATGAAGCGTACATTAAATCAGAAACATTGACTGAAGATTTAAAAATTATAGACCAAGTAGACAATGGTATAGAAATTGCTTTTGATGAAGTAAATACCAGATTGTTTATTAAAAAACATTAAAAAAATATGTCAACAGAAACCAAAAACAGATATTCGGATAAAGATTTAGAAGAATTTAGAGCAATAGTTCAAGATAAAATTAAAAAAGCAGAGCACGATTTAGAGTTGATAAAAAGTGCGTATATGAATGACCATGACAATGGTACAGATGATACGTCTCCTACTTTTAAAGCATTTGAAGAAGGTAGTGCAACGATGAGTAAAGAAGCGAACTCTGCCTTAGCTATTCGTCAAGAAAAGTTTATCAGAGATTTGAAAAATGCGTTAATTCGTATTGAAAACAAAACCTATGGTGTCTGTCGTGTAACAGGAAAACTAATAAACAAAGAGCGTTTAAAATTAGTACCTCATGCAACGTTGAGTATTGAAGCAAAGAATATGCAGTAACATTCCTGCGACAGCAGGAATCTCATTATATTGAGATTCTATTTTGAATAAAAACAAAATCATAAAGCCTTGTAATTGTATTACGAGGCTTTTTCTTTTAAAGTCTTTGAGGTATATAATTTGTATTGTTTTTCTGTTTAGCTTTTTAAGCATTCGGTCTCAGAATACATTACAAAAACAGTTGTCGGCAACGTCTATTAAAACGATAGCTATTAATGGAAATCAAATTTTTAATATTTCTGTTTCCACTTCAAAAACCGATAAAATTACAGTAACATCTATGTTAGATGGTGAGTATCAGAATGATTTTCAAGTTGTTATTGAGGAAGAAAATCATGTGCTTAATTTAGGTTTAGAACATTTGTCGTTATTTGAAATTCCAGATGATAAGCGAAATGCGCACAAGGTTATAGCGGCAACGTTACGTCTAGAAATTCCAGAGCAGCTTATATTAACAATCCTTAGTGATATTGGCTCGGTAGATTTAAAAGGTGATTTTAAATCATTATATGTTGAATTGTTACAAGGGCAATGCCATGTTGTTGGTGAAGCAGAAACAGCAACTATAAACACTTTAGATGGAGATATTAATGTTGAGACGAAACACGCAAAAATTGAGGCCAGTTCTAATCATGGAAGCGTTGTTTTAGATCAATTTAAAAGTGTAAGGACATATTGGAAATTGACGTCTATAAATGGCAATATTAAGGTTGCCAAACAGGAATAATCGGTTATTTTTGTTTTAATACTATTATTTAACTTAAAATAGATTCTCGCTTTTGTGGGAAAAATTATGTCTTTAAAGAAAGCCACATTTGTTATTGTTGTAATTCTGCTGATTGACCAAATTAGTAAAGTGTATATAAAAACACATTTCCAATTGGGAGAAGATATTACTGTGTTTTCATGGTTTAAAATTGCTTTTATAGAAAATGACGGCATGGCTTGGGGTACAAAATTGAGCGATTTTGTGAGTTTTATTTCAGATGAAACTGCAAAATTAGTTTTAACCTTATTTAGAATTGTTGCCGTAACTGGTATTGCATTTTGGCTTATAGATGTAACGAAAAAGAAGAGATCTAAAACTTTGATATTTGCGATTTCTATAATATTTGCAGGTGCTTTAGGTAATATTATAGATTCAGTATTCTATGGTGTTTTGTTTAATGATAGTGTAATGCAAGTGGCTTCATTTTTACCAGAAGAAGGCGGGTACGCTAAGGTGTTTCATGGAAATGTTGTAGATATGCTTCATTTTCCAATTTGGAGCGGTGTACTGCCAGATAATTTGCCGTTAATAGGTGGAAAATACTTTTCGTTTTTTGATCCTGTTTTTAATGTGGCTGATATGGCCATAAGTACAGGAATTGGCATTTTAATTGTGTTTAATAAGAAGGCTTTTGAAAATTAATATACTATTTTAGTTACCTTATATGAGAATTATGAAATACAAAATAACCTTTCTTTGCTTCATGTTTTATTTGATTACTAATTGTGGTTCTAGCGATAGTAATGATGATTCCGTAGAATCAAACTTTGAGATAGAATTGTTTTATACTGAAACGGTTTCTATTGATGAATTGTTTGAGTTAACAATAGTTGGTAGTGAGGGTTTTACAGAGGTAAAAGCTTCGCTTGATGATAGTTTTGACAACAGTTCTGGAACACTATTTTTTGAGCCAGAGACAACACATGTTCGTTATTTTACTTTTGATAAACTTGGAATAAATACCCTGTATATTAAAGCATACAATGAAGGAGGAATAGCATCTGTTAAAGAGCTTAATGTTAATGTTGTTAGAGGTAATTCGTTGAAAATAAATGCTGTGGAGATTGTTTCTTTCTCTAACATTGATAATACTTGGGATGAGGAGTTTGCGGAAACAGATATTAATCGTTTAGCTGATGTTTTCTTTATAATTCGAAAGTCTAGGGCTTTTTTTAGCGATGGAGCGTACAATTTTAATAGGGATTGGTTTAGATCGGAAGTTCTAGAAAACCAAGGTGATTTAACTTGGGATTTATCTGAAGAAGAGCTGTATGTAGGTTCTGGGTTTCCATTAAATTTTCTAGCTGCTGATATGGATGAAGAAGGTCTGGTAGGTGATTTGATGTTAGGAAGAGATTATAATTATTTTGGTTTTAACGAATTAGACGGTGTACAACCAGAAACATTTACATTTAATTTTCCGGATATAGACCTAGAATTTATAATTACAGTTGAATGGCCAGATTAAAAGCCTAATGAAGGCTATATAAATTGTATTACTTGCTCAGGCGTCACACAATAATCTAACTTAATATCATCTTCGGAAGCTTCAATGGTTTCAACTTCGGCTTCAAAAAAAGACAGTCCTATTTTTAAAGTTTCAGGCTTACAATCTGCTAAAAAGCGATCGTAAAATCCTTTTCCGTAGCCAATTCTGTGACCTAATTTATCAAAAGCTAAAAGCGGAATAAATACCACTTCTAATTGTGAAGATTGAATTTCAATACCATCTACAGGTTCAGGAATGTTATAACTGTTTTTTTTAATGGTTGTACTATCCGTTAGCAGAACATGTGACATGCTGTAATCTTCAAAGTTACTTTTAGAAATCACAATGTGTTTGTCTTTTCCTGCTAAAATATTTAGGATAAAATCGGTATCAATTTCTTTTTGTTCTGCAATAGTTAAGAAAATATGATAAAAGGATTTATTCCAAATATCTAGTGTTAATAATTGATTAGCAATGGCCAAGCTAAAATTGTCAATTTCAGTGTTAGATAGCTGTTGGCGTAACTCTTTATATTTTTTTCTTAATAAAGGCTTTTTCATTAGTCTTCAATTTCGGTAGAAATATGGAAAATAGCATCACCTTGATATATAATAGGAGATTCATTTACATTAAAAATATAACCTGCATTTGGTGATTTTACAAAGTAATTAAAACTGCCATAAGGATCTGTAATATTACCTAAAACCTGCCCTTTGTTTACAAAGGCATTTATGTTTACTGTGGCTTTAAACATTCCAGAGTATTTAGCTCTTAGCCATTTGCTATCTTTAATTACGACAGCGTCTACCTTAGGTTGTGATACTTTATATTTACTTCTTAGCATTCCTAAGTGATGTAATACGCGTTTGGCTCCATTAACACCTGTGTTGGTAATAGTATTATGGATATTGAAAGATTTTCCTCCTTCAAACAGTAGCATAGGTATGCCTGCTTTATCGCAAGCATTTCTAAAGGATTTATTTAGATTTTGCGAATAATAAATAAAAGGAGCACCAAAAACATGTGCAAGTTCTGTAAGTTTTGGATTGTCTTTTACTATTCTAATTTGAGCCGCATTAAATCGGTCTGATCCTCCAGTGTGAAAATCCATAGCAAAATCAACATGTGGTACCAATTCTGTCATTACAAAATTAGCCACTCTACTTGCTAAAGAACCTTTAGGATTTCCGGGGAAAACACGATTTAAATCACGACCATCAGGAAAAAGGCGGTCCATATTTAAAAAGCCAAATACATTTATTACAGGCACGCAGATTGTTGTACCAATTTTGGGTTTGTTTATGCCTTTTGCTATAATTTGTCTTACAATTTCTACACCATTGACTTCATCTCCATGAATACCAGCAGTCATTAATACGGTTGGGCCAGGCTGCTTGGAGCGTTCAATTATAATAGGAACAGCCAAAGTATTTCTGGTGTGTAATTTTGCAACTTCAAAAGTTACAGTAGTACTTTTACCAGGAGCGACTTCAACTCCTAAAATATTTAAAATATCTTTTGGCATCTGTTTATCTTCTGTTTCGTTCTATAAAAGTAATAATGGCTTTTGCTATATTTCTTTGTGTTGCTGCTTCAATACCTTCTAATCCAGGTGTTGAATTTACCTCTAATAATAATGGGCCACGCGAAGATTGTAGCATGTCTACACCACAAACAGGTAGTTTTAGAACCTTAGCAGCTTTCATTGCTAATTTTAGTTCATCATCATCTAATTTTATAATATTAGCAGAGCCACCGCGATGTAAATTAGATCTAAACTCTCCTTCTTTACCTTGGCGTTTCATGGCACCAACTACTTGGCCATCTACAACTAATGCTCTTAAATCTGCACCTTTGGCTTCTTTTATAAACTCTTGAACAATAACCCTCGCTTGTAAGCCATTAAAGGCTTCTAAAACAGATTCTGCTGCATTTTTTGTTTCGGCTAAAACCACACCAAGACCTTGGGTGCCTTCAAGTAATTTTATAATTACAGGTGTACCTCCTACATAATTAATAACTTCCTCTACATCTCTAGAATAATTGGTAAATACCGTTTTAGGCATGCCAATTCCAGCTTTACTTAAGCGTTGTAAGCTTCTTAGTTTATCTCGAGAACGTGTAATAGCATCAGAAGGAGCAATGGTAAAAACGCCCATTTCTTCAAACTGTCTTACAACAGCACAACCATAAAATGTAATAGAAGCTCCAATTCTAGGAATAATCGCATCAACATAATCTAAGTAACGATCCTTATAATAGATGGTTGGTTTTTCCTTTTCTATAATAATATCGCATTTTAAGGGGTCAATAATTTCAATTTTATGACCTCTCTTTTCGCCCTCTTCAACAAGGCGTTGTGTAGAGTAGAGTTCGGCGTTGCGCGAAAGAATTACTATGTTCATTTAGTTATGGTTTGTTTATAGGATTGATTTTCGATATCGACATCGACTAAAAATTTGTGTTTTAAAAACTGGCGACCTATTAATACAGGGAATTTCATGTCTTCTCTGGTGCTTAAAGTTAAGTTAATCTTATAGCTTTTACCAAAAAACACAACTGTTGTTTTTATTTTGTAGCGATTTTCTTTATGTCCATTACTACTTTTTACGTCTGTGTAAGTGTAAGTGTCAAAAATAACTTCATCACTTTTAAAATTTGGATGTCCTTTACTTTCAAAAATACAATAGAGTTTATTGTCTACTTCTCTGATTTTTGAGCAATGAATAGCAGAAGTATAAGCTCCAGTATCTATTTTAACATCAATAGCCTTAAGTTTTAGTTCGGGAAAGTCAACTTTATCAACACGTCCCAAAATCTTTTTTGTCATAAATTAAAAATATAAAAAGAGGCACAAGGTAATGATAAAGTGCATTAATTATACACGAATATTTTTACGAATTATTACCTTTGGTTAAATGCCAGAATCGACCTTACAAATTCAGATAAAAACGCTTCCTCACCAACCAGGTGTATATCAATATTTTGATATAGACGAACGTTTAATATACGTTGGAAAGGCTAAAGATATAAAAAAGCGTGTAAGCAGTTATTTTAATAAGCATCACGACTATGGTAAAACACGTGTTTTGGTGAAAAATATTGCGTCAATAAAACACATTGTTGTAGAAACAGAAAATGATGCTTTACTACTTGAAAATAACCTCATAAAAAAATACAAGCCAAAGTATAATGTTTTACTCAAGGATGATAAATCTTATCCGTGGATTTGTATTAAAAAGGAACGATTTCCAAGAGTGTTTTCTACCAGGCGTGTTATTAAAGATGGTTCAGAATACTTTGGACCATACACAAGTATGAAAACGGTGAAGACTCTTTTAGGTTTAATAAAAGGCTTGTATCAATTGCGAACTTGTAATTATGATTTGTCTGAAGCTAAAATCGAGGCAGGGAAATACAAGGTGTGTTTAGAATACCATTTAGGAAACTGTAAAGGAGCTTGCGAAGGTTATGAAAGCGAAGAAGCATATGCTGCTAATATTACGGCAATTAGAGAGATTCTAAAAGGAAATTTTAAAGATTCCTTACAGCAATTTAGAATACAAATGCGGCAGTATGCAGAAGCTATGCAATTTGAAGATGCCCAGAAAATAAAAGAAAAGCTAGAGGTTTTAGAAAATTACCAAGCCAAATCTACTATTGTAAACCCTAAGATTAGCAATGTAGATGTGTTTTCTATTGTAAGTGATGAAACTTACGCTTATGTTAACTTTTTGCAATTGAGTTATGGCTCAATAATTAGGTCACATACCTTAGAATTAAAAAAGAAACTGCAAGAGTCAGATGTTGATTTGTTAGAATTAGCAATTACAGAAATAAGACAGCGTTTTAATTCTAATTCTAAAGAGATTTATGTACCTTTTAAAGTAAATTTAGGAACGGAATTAAAGATAACAGTTCCGAAACTTGGAGACAAAAAAAGTATTTTAGATTTGTCTATTCGAAATGCAAAGTATTTCCGAATGGATAAACTCAAACAAGTAAAAATTGTAGATCCAGATAGGCATGCTAATAGAATAATGGCGCAAATGAAAGCCGATTTACGATTATCTGAAGAACCAAGACATATTGAGTGTTTTGATAATTCTAATATTCAAGGCACAAATCCAGTAGCAGCATGTGTGGTTTTTAAAAACGGAAAACCGAGTAAAAAGGATTACCGTCATTTTAATATAAAGACAGTTGAAGGTCCCGATGATTTTGCATCTATGGAAGAAGTTGTATATAGGCGTTATAAACGTTTGTTAGATGAAGATGAGCCTTTGCCACAGCTTATAATTATAGATGGAGGAAAAGGACAGTTGTCCTCTTCGTTAAAAAGCTTAGATGTGTTAGGATTACGAGGAAAAATTGCTATCATTGGTATTGCTAAACGATTAGAAGAATTATTTTATCCAGATGATCCTATTCCGCTGTATTTAGATAAGAAAAGTGAAACTTTAAAAATCATACAACAGTTAAGAAACGAAGCGCATCGTTTTGGTATAGAACACCATAGGAATAGAAGGAGTAAAGGAGCATTGACAACAGAGCTAGAAAACATTCCAGGAGTAGGAGAGCAAACTATTATAGATTTAATGAAGCAATTTAAAACGGTAAAACGAATTGCGAATGCTAAATTAGATGAATTGGAAGCTGTTGTTGGAGTATCGCGAGCAAATAAAGTGTATAACTATTATCATAAAGAATAAATTAAAGAAACAAATATCTTGAGAGGTTCAGCATAATGAAAAATAAACATCTAATAGTATTACTATTTCTAATTGTGCTTTTTTCTGCAAAAGCACAAAATAGCACTGCTAATTCTGAACCAAAAGTAGGTCTAGTATTAAGTGGTGGTGGTGCTAAAGGGTTTGCTCATATTGGAGTCTTAAAAGTAATAGATAGTCTAGAAATAAAAGTAGATTATATTGCTGGTACAAGTATGGGGGCAATTATAGGATCGTTGTATGCGTCTGGATACTCTGGTAAGCAACTCGAAAAAATGTTTGAAGCTCAAGATTTTGATGAATTAATAAATGATGCATTTCCAAGAAGTTCAAAATCATTTTACGAACGCGAAAATTCAGAACGATATGCTGTAACCTTACCTTTTGATAATTTTAAAATCAGTTTGCCGTCAGCCTTATCTCGTGGACAAAATGTCTATAATTTACTATTTCAGCTCATGCTTCCGGTTAATTCTATTTCAGATTTTGATCAATTGCCTATTCCTTTTTTTTGCATTGCCACTGATATTGAAACAGGAGAATCTTTAATTATGGATAAAGGTAAATTGGCAGAAGCTGTTACAGCAAGTGGAGCTTTGCCTTCTTTATTTCAGCCTGTAGTAATTGGTGAGAGAATTTTAATTGACGGCGGAGTTACTAATAATTTTCCGGTCGAAGAATTACGAGCCAAAGGCATGGATATTATAATTGGAGTTGATGTTCAGGACGGTTTAAAAGATAGAGAATCTTTAAATTCGGCGCCAGATATTCTAATGCAAATCAATAATTTTAGGACTATAAATGCAATGAGAAATAAATCGGAATTAACCGATATTTATATTAAACCTGATATTAGTAATTTTTCTGTAATCTCTTTTGATGAAGGCGAGAATATTATCGCTAATGGTGAAGCCGCAGCCAGAACTCAACTGACTAAATTACAAGGTGTAAAACAGCAGCAATCAACTTATAAAAAGCCAAAAGAAGTTAAGGTTTTAGATAGTCTTAAAATTAGAAATGTGAATATTGATGGTAATGAACGTTATACCAGAGCATATCTTCTTGGAAAATTAAAGTTAAAAGAAAAAGTAAAAATAAGTTACGCAGATTTTAAACAAGGAATAAACAACCTTATTGCCACTAATAATTTTGATACGTTTAGATACCAATTAGAAGCTACAGAAAATGAATCTGAATATAGTTTAGTAGGCAGTATAAAAGAGTCCGGAACTAGTACATTCTTAAGATTAGGTTTGCATTATGATGAATTATACAAAAGTGCCATACTTGCAAATATTACGCAAAAAAAGTTATTGTTTAGTAATGATATAGCTTCATTAGATTTGGTGTTGGGAGATAACAGTAGGTATAATTTTGACTATTTTATAGATAAAGGGTTTTATATTAGTATTGGAGTAAAATCGCGTTTCAATCAGTTTAATAAAAATGTTAATCCTTTATTGGCCTTAGACGCAGATTCACCTTTTTTAGTAGGTTTAAATAAAATTGATGCAAAAATTTCAGATTTTACAAATCAGTTGTATTTGCAAACTATTTTTAGAAAGGATTTTGCATTAAAGATAGGTGCAGAGCATAAGCATCTAAAAATAACTTCGGAAACTATTATTGATAACGTACGAGAAGATAAAATAACTTTTGAAAACACAGATTACTTTAGTGTGTTTGGAAATTTAAAGTTCGATGATTACGATAATGCGCTTTTACCAAAAAGAGGATTTTACTTTGATGGAAACTTTCATTTGTATTTAAAAGCATCAGGATTAAACAAGAGTTTTGACAAGTTTTCAATAGCTAAAGCAGATTTTGGTTATGCCTTTAGTTTTAATGATAAATTAGCATTAAAAACGGAAGCAAGTGGTGGTTTTAAAATAGGAGATAAATCTACAAAAGCATTAAGTTTTGCTTTAGGTGGTTATGGCGAAAACCTTATAAATAGTTTTTATTCTTTTTACGGTTACGATTATTTAACCCTAACTGGAGATAGTTTTGTAAAAGGAACACTAACTTTAGATTATGAGATTTTTAAAAATCATCATATTCTTTTGGCTGGTAACTTTGCTAATATAGATGATGGACTTTTTGAGTCGGGTGATTTTTTCTTATCGCCAAGCTATAGTGGTTATGCTGTTGGATATTCTTTAGAAACGTTTTTAGGGCCTTTGGAAGGTAAATTTACGCATTCGCCAGATACAGGTAAAAGCTATTGGCTTTTTAATCTTGGGTTTTGGTTTTAAAAACTTATTTTCTAGTGTTGAATTTATTTCAGCATCTCACATAAATTTTCGATATTTGTGTATTATGAAACCCTTCTGGCAAAACATAAAATTACATCTTCACTTCCTTATGAAAAGGAATCCAGAATAAATACACATTTTTTGTACCTTTAAGCATAGTTTGATATATACCAAATAAACGGATAATCAATTCAACTTTTTAAACCATTCAAAAAATGCCATTTTATCATAAATTAGGGAAAATTCCACCAAAGCGCCACACACAGTTTAAAAAACCAAACGGCGATTTTTATTACGAACAATTGTTCGGAACTATTGGTTTTGACGGTATGTCTACCAACAGTTACCATGAGCAACGACCAACTCAGGTAAAAGAAATTAAAAAGCAATATAGCGTAGCGCCCAAAATTGCGAAAGCTAACAATATACAATCGTATCGCTTTAGAGGATTTCAAGTAAAACCAGAAAACGATTATTTAGACAGTCGTAAAATTGTATTAACCAATACTGATTGTAATATCATTTTAGCTGCACCAAAAGAATCTACAAGAGATTATTTTTATAAAAACACGGATGCAGACGAGTTAATTTTTATCCATAAAGGCACAGGGAAATTAAGAACCATGTTAGGTAATCTCGATTTCAAATACGGAGATTATCTTTTAGTGCCAAGAGGAATTATCTACCAACTAGATTTTGATACAGAAGATAACCGCTTATTTATTGTAGAATCGTACAGGCCAATTTATACACCTAAACGTTACCGTAATTATTTTGGGCAATTGTTAGAGCATTCACCTTTTTGCGAACGCGATTTACGCCAACCTCAAGAGTTAGAAACCTATAATGAGTCCGGTGATTTCTTGATTAAGGTCAAAAAACAAGATGAAATTATAGAAATGGTCTATGCCTCACATCCCTTTGATGTTGTAGGTTACGATGGTTACAATTACCCATATGCATTTTCAATTCACGATTTTGAACCTATAACGGGGCGTGTACACCAACCACCACCAGTACATCAAACATTTGAAACTGATGCTTTTGTGGTTTGTAGTTTTGTGCCAAGACTATACGATTATCACCCGCTTGCAGTTCCTGCTCCATATAACCATAGTAATATAGACAGTGATGAGGTGTTGTATTATGTAGATGGTGATTTTATGAGTAGAAATGATATTGATGCAGGTCATATTTCTTTACATCCTGCAGGAATTCCGCATGGTCCGCATCCAGGAGCTATGGAGCGCAGTATAGGTAAGGTAAAAACAGACGAGCTAGCTGTAATGGTAGATACATTTAAGCCCTTAAAAGTAACGGAAGAGGCTTTAAAAATAGCTGACGAAGATTATTTTAAATCTTGGTTAGAACACTAATTATTACATTAAAAAAAATCACTTAAAATAAATGAATCAAAACAAATTATCAGCAGACCCATTAGCACTTATTTTAGGTGTGCTAGCTCTAGTTATTGGTATTGCAAGTTGTTGCTGTTACGGAATAACAGCAATTGTACCATTAATTATGGCCATAATAGGTCTTGTTGTAGCAAATAAAAGCTTAAAAGAGTTTGGAGAAAATCCCGAAGCTTTTTCACCACAGTCTAGAAGTAACGTTAATACGGCTAAGATTATAAATATTATCGCTATTGTAATTAATGGATTAATAGTGCTTATGGCCGCAGCCGTTTTAATTTTTTACGGAACGATGTTGTCTTCGGGAATGTTAGATGATTTTAATGATTTTGAAAATGATGATTATTACTATGATTCGGAAATGGAGTCAGACTCATTAAATACATGGGAAGATGATACTTATGAAGATGATACTTATATCATTGAGGAGGATTCTACAGAGGTAGATACAAACGAAAAAGAGTTTTTTTAATAAGCAATAAAAGTTTTGATTTTAAAACATTAAATAAAATAGTATGGCAAAAGAAGTTAAAAGTGTAAACTACGGTTTAGAAAAAATATTTGAAGGAGCGCAAGATTTTTTGCCGCTTTTAGGAACAGATTACGTCGAGTTTTATGTTGGTAATGCAAAGCAATCAGCTCATTTTTATAAAACAGCATTTGGTTTTCAGTCGTATGCATATAAAGGATTAGAAACAGGTTCTAAAGACTCTGTAAGTTATGTGCTAAAACAAGATAAAATTCGTATTGTACTTACAACTCCGTTAAATAGTAGTTCTGAAATAAACAAACATATTGTTAAGCATGGAGATGGTGTTAAAGTTGTTGCACTTTGGGTAGAGGATGCACGTAAATCTTACGAAGAAACAACAAAACGAGGCGCAAAATCTTACATGGAACCAACGGTAGAAAAAGACGAGTTTGGAGAAGTTGTAAGAGCAGGAATTTATACCTACGGAGAAACAGTGCACATGTTTGTAGAACGTAAAAACTATACAGGAACATTTATGCCAGGTTTTGTAGAGTGGAAGAGTGACTACAATCCAGAACCTGTAGGTTTAAAATACATTGACCACATGGTTGGTAATGTAGGTTGGGGACAAATGAATAAATGGGTAAAATGGTATGAAGACGTAATGGGATTTGTAAACTTTTTATCTTTTGATGATAAACAAATCCACACAGAATACTCTGCTTTAATGAGTAAGGTAATGAGTAATGGAAATGGCCGAATTAAATTCCCAATTAACGAACCAGCAAAAGCAGCTAAAAAGTCTCAAATTGAAGAATACTTAGATTTTTACGAAGATTCAGGAGTACAACATATTGCAGTTGCTACAGACGATATTATTAAAACCGTTTCACAATTAAAAGCAAGAGGTGTTGAGTTTTTACCACCTCCACCACAAGCCTATTATGATGATATTCCTAAACGATTAGGTGAGCATATGGACATGATGAAAGAAGATATTAGTGAGCTTCAAAAGTTATCTATAATGATAGATGCTGATGAAGAAGGCTATTTATTACAGATTTTTACAAAACCTGTAGAAGATAGGCCAACATTATTCTTTGAGATTATTCAGCGAATGGGAGCTCAAGGTTTTGGTGCAGGTAACTTTAAAGCCTTGTTTGAATCTATTGAGAGAGAGCAAGCCAAAAGAGGGACATTGTAAAAAAAAAGCGCGTTTAACTTCTTACAAGTAAACGCGCTTAAAATTTTAATTTCCATTTCATATAATCTTAACTCAAATGAGGAGAAATGGATAGCTCTATACTAAGGTTAATTGAATTTAAGAAGGTAAGCATTAATCTAAAAATAGTTTTAAATTAACTAAGGTTTTTGCGTTGTGTTTTAATGATTTATTACATTTGGAATAGTAATTGTATTTAAGATAATTGTAACAGAAAAAATCCGTTACATTAATTACATTTACAAGCTAAAGGTTATAAGGCGAGCATTTAAAAAAATATATTGCCAAACAGAAAACTAATAGTGGACTACATGTGACTTAAAACAAAAATATAAACACATGAAATATTTTTTTACAATCATATTATTCTTAGTCGGATTTCAAACATCAAATATTGAAAAGGAATCCGCATTTCAAGATGGAGAGTGGTTTAAATTCAAAATGAGCTATAGTGGTTTTCTTAAAGCAGGTAACGCAACACTATCTGTAAAAGATACTAATTTAGACGGAAAACCTGTTTTTCACGTTGTAGGTAAAGGGTGGACTACTGGAGCCATAAAATGGTTTTTTAAAGTTAAAGACCGTTATGAAAGCTATTTTGATAAAGAAACAGGAGCACCTTATAAATTTATAAGAAAAATTGATGAAGGTGGTCACACAAAAAATATTGAAATTAAATTTGATCATGCTAAACGAATAGCAGAAGTCAATAATAAAAAGAAAAATGAAATTAAGACCGTAGCTACAGAAAAGGATGTACAAGATATGGTTTCAATGTACTATTATCTAAGAAACAACATAGATGTAGCTGCTTTAAAAGTTGGTGACGAAATAAAAACCAACATGTTCTTTGATGCAGAAAATTACGGATTTAAACTCAAATACTTAGGCGAAGAAACTATTAAAGTAGATGTTAATGATTCTGATGTAAAAGTAAAAACTTTAAAATTTAGACCTTATGTTATGGCTGGTCGTGTTTTTAAAGAAGAAGAAAGTTTAACACTGTGGGTCAGTGCCGATAAAAATAAAATCCCTTTAAGAATTAAAGCAGATTTAGCCGTAGGTTCTCTACGTGCAGATCTTGTGGAGTTTAAAGGATTAAAACACTCCTTTCAAATAGAATTTTAAGATTAACCAAATATATGTCAGATCAACCAAATTACGACGAAATTATAAAAGCACTTCAAGAGAAGTACGAAAAAATAGACCAAGATACAGACGACCATTTATACGGTTTATTGTATAGCAAACCAATAACGTATTGGGATTATATTCAGACAGATGCTTTGTTGAACTTACAAATTCAGCGTACAACACTTCCTGATGAAATGGTGTTTATCGCTTATCATCAAATTAATGAGTTGATTTTTAAAATGATACTTTGGGAAATTTCTCAAGTAGCAGAAAAAGAAAATATGGATGTTACTTTTTTTGAAAGTAAACTCATGAGAATTAGCCGCTATTTCGATATGTTATCAACCTCATTTAATATTATGAGAGAGGGTATGGATGTTGAACAGTATATGAAATTTAGATATACCTTAACTCCTGCGAGCGGTTTTCAAAGTGCACAATATAGATTTATAGAATTTGCATCTACAGAATTGATTAACCTTATTGATTATAGGTTCCGAAAAAATATTGATAGAGATACTCCTTATACACATGCGTTTGAACATTTATATTGGCAAGCTGCAGGAAAAGACTATAAAACAGGAAAAAAATCCACACTTTTAGTTAATTTTGAAAAACGATACAAGGATGAGTTTTTAAGGTTTATGAAAACCTATAATACTAAAAATCTTTGGACACGTTTTAAAGAATTACCAAAAGAAGATCAGGAAAACGAAGAGCTTATTAAAGCTATGCGTCATTACGATTATACTGTGAATGTCTCTTGGGTAATGGCACATTATAATGCCGCCAAACATTATATAGATAGTGGTATTGGTGATGGAGAAGCAACTGGCGGAAGTGATTGGAAAAAATACATGCATCCAAAATATCAAAGACGTATTTTCTTTCCAGAATTATGGAGTGCAGAAGAATTAGAAAATTGGGGAAATAATTTATAATTAGCTTAATTAATGCAGTTAAAACGATTAATAACAATTGCTGTAATTGCAGTAAGTGTATATGCTTGTAAAGAAGATAACTCAGCAGAAGTAGCATACGAAAAAGAATAAGCAGAAATAGTTGAAGAAGAAAAAATTCTAGAGTTTGGTTTTGATATCAATAACTATATTGTAAAACGAGATACCATTCAAAAAGGAGATAGTTTTGGCGAAATTTTGCAACGAAACAATATAGGATATCCAGATATTTTTCAAATTGCCGAAAAAACAAAAGATACTTTTGATATCAGAAAACTTCATCCAGGTAAACCTTATACATTATTATTTTCAAAGGAATCAGAAAAAGATAGCCTGCCAAGTCCAGAAACGTTTATTTATCAAACAGATCAAGTAGAGTATGTTGTGGTAAATTTAAAAGATTCTATTCACGCCTATACAAGTAAAAAACCAGTAACGTATATTGAAAAAATAGCGACTGGTGTTATAGAGAGTAGTATTTCTAAAACATTAGAAGATAAAGGACTGAGTCAGCGATTAGCTTATAAAATGGCTGATGATATATATGCATGGACTATAGACTTTAGAAGACTTCAAAAAGGAGATCGCTTTAAGGTTATTTATACAGATAAATATATTGATGATAGCATATACGCAGGAGTACATGATGTAAAAGCGGCGTATTTTGAACATAATGGAGATTCTTTGTATGCTTTTCGGTTTCAAACAGATTCTGTAAAAGGGATTGTAGATTACTTCAATGAAGATGCAAAAAACCTAAGACGTGCATTTTTAAAAGCTCCTGTTCAATTTAGTAGAATATCATCGCGCTATAATTTAAAACGCCGTATTGCGGTTTATGGTTATAAAGTGCGCCCTCACAAAGGAACCGATTTTGCAGCACCAATAGGGACACCAATTATGGCAACAGCAAATGGAACAGTTGTAGAGTCTACAAGACGAGGAGGGAATGGTAAATATGTTAAAATAAGACATAACGATACCTATTCTACACAATACCTTCACATGAGTAAACGCTTAGTTGAAAAAGGGCAATTTGTAAAACAAGGAGATATTATTGGTAAGGTTGGAATGACAGGAAATACAGGTGGTCCTCATGTGTGTTACCGCTTCTGGAAAAACGGACAACAAGTAGATCCATTTAAACAAAAACTGCCAGAAGCTAAACCAATTTCAGACAGTTTAAAAGTTAAATTCTTAGAGCATATTAAGCCTATAAAACAAAGATTAGACAATATCTTTTTCTTGGAAGCAGATCCAATTCAACCAGAAAACACAATCACTGAAGATACTAACGTAGATATATAATAATGGCATTAAAAGCAACCAACCCAACCACTACAAAAGCGTGGAAACAATTACAAGCGCATTTTGAATCTATTGCGTCTCAGCATTTAAAAGATGTATTTAACTCTGATGCTGAAAGAGCAAATAAACTAACTGTACAATGGGAAGATTTTTATGTTGATTTTTCTAAAAATAGAATCACTACAGAAACAATTGATTTATTGGTTGCGTTAGCAAACGAGTTGGATTTAAAAGGTGCAATTTCAAAATATTTTGAAGGAGACGTCATCAATGCTACAGAAGGAAGAGCTGTTTTACATACAGCGTTAAGAGCACCTAAAGATGCAGCGGTTTTTGTAGATGGTGAAAATGTGATTCCTGAAATTTATGAAGTAAAACAAAAAATAGAAGCGTTTACCAATTCAGTTGTAAGTGGTAAGCACAAGGGCTTTACAGGTAAAGCTATTACAGATGTTGTAAACATTGGAATTGGTGGTTCAGACCTTGGGCCAGCAATGGTTGTAGATTCGCTTCAATATTATAAAAATCATCTAAATACACATTTTGTAAGTAATGTAGATGGAGACCACTATCAAGAGGTTATTAAAACGTTAAATCCCGAAACAACATTGTTTGTAATAGTTTCAAAAACATTTACAACACAAGAAACCTTATCTAATGCCAATTCAATTAGAGCTTGGTTTTTAAAGTCGTTGCCACAAGAAGCAGTGTCTAAACATTTTGTAGCGGTTTCCACAAATATTAAAAGTGTAAAAGCATTTGGAATAGACGAAGCTAATATTTTTCCTATGAAAGATTGGGTTGGTGGTCGTTTTTCATTGTGGAGTGCTGTTGGTCTTTCCATAAGTTTAGCTTTAGGCTACAAGCATTTTGAAAGCCTTTTAGAAGGAGCACATCAAATGGATGAGCATTTTAAAACGACAGATTTTAACCAAAATATACCTGTTATTTCAGCATTATTGACGGTTTGGTATAACAATTTTTTTAATGCCGAAAGTGAAGCTATAATTCCATACACACAATACTTAAATCAATTTGCGACTTACCTTCAACAAGGTATTATGGAGAGCAATGGAAAAAGTGTAGATAGAAATGGGAACAAGGTAAACTACCAAACAGGAACCATAATTTGGGGAGAGCCAGGTACAAATTCGCAACATGCGTTTTTTCAGTTAATACATCAAGGTACAAAGTTAATTCCAACAGATTTTATTGGTTATGTTGAGTCGTTACATGGTAATAAAGATCATCATAATAAATTAATGTCTAATTACTTTGCGCAAACCGAAGCCTTAATGAATGGTAAGACTGAAGAGGAGGTCTTGTCGGAATTAAAAGGGCAATCATTGTCGCAAGAAGAGATGTCTAAATTGCTGCCTTTTAAAGTGTTTGAAGGTAATAAACCAACAACGTCATTGTTAATTCAAAAGTTAACACCAAAGAGTTTAGGGAAACTCATAGCTATGTACGAGCACAAAATTTTTGTACAAGGTATTGTTTGGAACATTTATAGTTATGATCAATTTGGTGTAGAATTAGGTAAACAACTCGCTAAATCTATACTAAATGAGCTAACTGATGTTAGTACAGACGCTAATCATGATGCTTCTACGCAAAATTTATTGGCTTTTTATAAGAAAAATTGTTAAAAATTGTTAAAAAGTTTTAGTAATTTTAACTGTTAATGCGTTAAAGTTGTTGATTCTATATTTATCTTCGTAAGGCTTAATTGTTAACATTGAGTTAATGTTTTAGCTATTGTAATGCGTAATTTTGCGCTGATAAAAACCAATTAACTGAAATTTTATATGAAAAAATTTAGTCTTTTTTTATGTGTTGTTGTTTTGACAGGCTTAACAACAATTGCATACGCTCAAAGCTCTATTAAAGGTAAAGTAATAGATGCTGAAACAAACTCGCCGCTTCCAGGTGCGAATATTCTTGAAAGAGGAACTTCAAACGGAGTTGATACAGATTTTGATGGTAATTTTGTATTATCAGTTAATTCTAACTCTGGTGAAATAGCAATCTCTTATGTAGGTTTTCAAACTAAAATAGTTAAGTTTAGTGGAAGTGTAGATTTAGGTACTATAGCTTTAAACCCTGACAATACTTTAGATGAAGTTGTTGTTGTTGGTACAGGAGTTATTGATTTAGCTAATAGTAGAGAAACACCTGTCGCTGTTTCTACTATTAGAGGTAGAGATATTCAATTAAAATCTTCTGGTAATGTTGAATTTGGTGAAGCTATGAAAAACACACCTTCTGTTTATGTTTCAAACCAAGCAGGTGGATTTGGTGATAGTCAAATTTTCTTAAGAGGTTTTGATCAAACTAATACCGCTTATTTATTAAACGGTCAGCCAATTAATGGTATGGAAGATGGTAGAATGTACTGGTCTAACTGGTCTGGTATGTCAGATGTAGCTAACGTAGTACAGGTTCAAAGAGGTTTAGGATCTTCTAAATTAGCGATTTCTTCTGTTGGTGGTACAGTAAACATTGTTTCTAAAACTACAGACAAACAAAAAGGAGGATTTGTAAGGTTTTTAGGAGGTAACGATAGTTATGTTAAAAGTACTGTTAGTTATGATTCTGGTATAAACGAAAAAGGATGGGCTTTTTCTGTATTATTAGATCACTGGCAAGCACATAGAAAATACTCAATTGGTACAGCTGGTCAAGGACAAAATTATATGTTCTCTGTAGGTTATAAGCCAAACGAAACTCACACATTTAACTTCTTATTGACTGGTGCACCTCAATGGCACGACCAAAATTTCTCTCAAGATCTTGAGTTTTATCAAGAATATGGAGAAAAAGCAAACAGTAATTCAGGTTTTTATGAAGGTGAGCGTTATACAGAACGTCGTAACTTCTATCACAAGCCAGTGGCTAACTTAAACTGGGATTTTGATATCAATGATAAATTAGATTTATCTACAGTATTATATGCATCATGGGGACGTGGTGGTGGAACAGGTAATGTTGGTAACGGTAGAGTTAGAGTTGGTGGAGATGGTTTAAATGCTGAAGAAATTGACTTTGATCAAATCGAAGAAAACAACATTGCTAGTGCAACAACTATTAATGGAGGTCAATATGGTACGTTTGGAGATTCTTATTTAAGACGTTCTTCAATGAACAGTCATAACTGGTATGGTTTACTTTCTAACTTACAGTACGATGCTAACGAAAACTGGTCAATGAATTTTGGTATTGATGCTAGAACTTATAACGGTATTCACTTTAGACAATTAGAAAACACATTAGGTTTAGATGGTTATAACGATAATTTTAGAACTGATCGCCCAAGTGATTATGTAATTACAGAAACTTTTGATGCTGATCCATGGTCTGCTTTATTTAATTCTGCTGATAATGATCAAAGATATGATTACAACTATGAAGAAGTAATTCAGTATTTAGGTGCTTTTGGTCAAGCAGAGTATTCTAATGATAACTTCTCTGCATTTATTCAAGGTGCTGTTTCTACACAATCTTACCAAAGAGAAGGATTTTTTACAGGACGAGGAAATGGTTTAGGTAAGTCAGATAAAGTAACTAAACAAGGCTATAACATTAAAGGTGGTGCTGCTTATAAAATTAATACAGAGCACTCTGTTTTTGCTAATGCAGGTTTTTACTCTCGTCAGCCTTTCTTAGATAATATTTTTACAGATATTAGATATGATAATGCACTTGCTGAGCCAGATGTAGATAATGAAGAGATTACAGGTTTTGAAGCGGGTTACCGTTTTAAAAATAAAACATTAAGAGTTAATATTGATGTTTATAGTACAGAATGGGGTAATAGATTTCTTTCTATAAATGGACCAGTTCAGCCAGGTGCTGATGGTATTATTGATGGTGAAGATGGTCAGGTTTCTGGTGATGATGAATTTAGTACTTATAGATTAACAGATGTAACCCAAAGACACAATGGTATTGAGTTTGATATGGAATACCGTCCATATGGTGGGTCTTGGTCTTTTAGAGCATTTGGTTCTATTGGAAATTGGAAATATGATGGTGAAACACCATATACATTACAAAATGATGATACAGGTGATTTTATCACAACTGATGGTAATGTAGATTTAACAAATGTTAAAATTGGTAATGCTCCTCAAACATCTTTTGGTTTTGGTTTTAGAGCTGATGTTGCAAAAGGACTTTCTGTAGATATGGATTACAATATTTACTCTGGTTTATATGAGTTTGTAGATCCTGCAGATGTAGCTGATGCTGCTTTATCTAATGAGATTTATGAATCTGTAAAATTACCAGCTTATACTTTAGCAGATGCTGGTATAACTTATAAGTTTTCTTTAGGAGATAACCCGTTAACATTTAGAGCTAACATATATAATTTATTTAACGAAGCTTATATCAACCAAAAAGATGCATTTGGTTACTATTTAGGTATTGGAAGAACTTTCAATGCGAGTTTACGTTATAACTTCTAAAGTTTGTAAAGCATAAACTATAATAAAAAAAGACAGCCATTTGGCTGTCTTTTTTTTGTTGTGCTATTTTCATAACTATAAAATAGTAGTTCATTAAATAAGATTATACAAGAATCTAAGTTGTCTGTCAAATACCATTTAATTGTAAAGCAAAACAAGCTTTAGTAGTTGCTGGTTTAAGGCTAATAAGTCTAGCTAAATGCCGTTGATTTTTAAAATAGACAAATGATTAAGCTAATCTCTGATTCATGCTTAGAGGGCTTATTCTCAAGATTTGTTTAACAATACTAATTTGAAATGGACTAAGAGTTTAATCTTTCCACTCAACACTCTCCATAATACGCTTAATATCTTTTTTTAGATACTCTGAAGCAGGATAAATAGAATCGTAATTTGGTTTAGCATAGAAATAAAGCGAACCACTTAAAAAATGATTGGTGCTATCTGTAACATAAAATTGAGATTGTGATGCAGCATCGCCTCCAATTTCATAAAACATTCCATAAACCTGCTTTTCAGCATTTACAAATTCACCTTGTGCAATCTCATCTGCTTTCATGGTGTGTTTTTGAGTAAGGTTTTGAGCATCTCGTAACAACTTCTCTAAGTTTCCATCTTTTACTTCTTTATAGGTGAGATAAATTGTAGCCTTTAAAGAAGGATAATTAACATCAACGCCTTTAATGTCTGCCGTAGATTTTACAAACTTTATAGGATCCGAAAGTTCATTTTTTTCAAAAGAAAACGGTAATGGAACTGTAGCTTTTTTATAGACGGCTTTTGGATATTCGAGTCTTAAATAGCCTTTTGGTTTTGGTAATGGATCATCTCCACAGCTTAACATTAATAAACTTAAAATGGGAAGAACTATGCGTTTCATGTGTTTGTATTTATTGTTTTTGTAGGACACGTATTATTTTAGTTATTATCACCTTATTGGATAATGTGTAATGTGCTCGTTTTAAACGTGTGTCCCTAATAACGTAAGTTTTATTTGTTTAATACGCTTACGTTCTAAAGCTTCTACTGTAAAAACGTAATTTTCAAAATTTATTTTACTTCCTATTCTTGGGAAGCCACCTGAAATTTCTAAAACAAAACCTGCAAGTGTTTCTGCTTCTCCTTTCCGAGCTTCAAAAAGTTCAATATCATCTTCAATACCAACTATTTTATATACATCTTTAAGAGGAGTCTTGCCTTCAAAGCTATAATTGTTATTGTTTAATTTGGTATAGATTAAATCGTCATCATCATATTCGTCACTAATATCTCCAACAATTTCTTCAATAATATCTTCAAGAGACACCAATCCAGAGGTACCTCCGTATTCATCAACAACCACAGCAAGATGTACTTTTTTGGTTTGAAATTCTACCATTAAATCATCTAATTTCTTGTTTTCTGGTACAAAGAAAGGTTCTCGTAAAATGGTGGTCCAATCAAATGTTTTCTTATTTAAATGTGGTAATAAATCCTTAACGTAAAGCACACCTTTAATCGTATCGATGTTTTCTTCATATACTGGAATACGAGAGTAACCATTGTCAATAATTTCTTTTATAATGGTTTCATAAGGCGTGTTTATATTTAGAGCAAACAAATCCATTCGAGGTCGCATTACCTGTTTGGTATCTGTGTTTCCAAACGATACAATACCTTGTAATAGTTTTTGTTCTTCCTTTGTGGTGTCTTCGTCGTTGGTCAATTCTAGGGCTTGAGACAACTGGTCTACACTAAGATTAGAGCGTTGTTTCCCAAATTTATTCTGAATTTGAATGGTTACAAAGCGCATTGGTAAACTTAAAGGAGAAAAAACCACATCTAAAAAGCGTAATGGTCTTGCCATAAAAGAAGAAAATTTTACACTATTTCTACTTGCGTAAATTTTAGGAATAATTTCTCCAAATAATAATATTAAGAATGTTGCCGAAACAACTTCAACTAAAAACCTAAACAAGGTACTTGTAATACTGCTAAAAAGCGTTTCTCCTATATATGCAAACAATAGAACAATAGCAATATTTATAAAATTATTAGCAACTAATATGGTGGCTAATAATTTTTTTGGGCGTTCTAAGAGAGCTGCAATAATTAACATTGCAGGAGATTTTTTTTCTATACCTTCATCTATATTAGATTTGGTAAGTGAAAATAAAGCAACTTCAGCTCCAGAAATTAAAGCAGAACACATTAATAAAATAATAAGAATGATAATACTTGTTATAAACGAGCTACTGATAACTACTAAATGTGAAATTAAAACCGTGGGTTCTGGGTCCAAGATAAGGTTAGTTTAAAAGTTGGTTAGAATGGTAAATCATCATCTCCCTCTGGTTCTGCATTTGTTGGTGCAGGTTGTTGTGGTTGAGGATTGGTATTTTGCGTGTTAGGTTTATTGGATTGTTGTTGGTCATTCTTAGGTGTTAAGAATGTAAATTCATCACATTGAATTTCTGTAGAATAACGATCCATACCTTTATCATCTGTCCATTTTCTAGTTTTTATTCTACCTTCAATATAAACTTTATCACCTTTAGTAAGGTATTTTTCACAAATTTCAGCCGCTTTATTTCTAACCACAATATTGTGCCATTCTGTATTGGTTATGCGTTCGTTTGTTTGCTTATTTACGTAAGATTCGCTAGTGGCAATAGGAAAACGACCAACACAATTTTTATCATCAAAATAATGCATTTTTACTTCGTCACCTAAGTTTCCGATGAGCATCACTTTATTTAATGTTCCAGCCATAATTATTTATTTTTTGTAAAGTTAGTCTTTTTGAAAGTACTCCATTAAAAGTAATAAAAAAATGTGATTTCTTTAAGATTCTAAAATGTGAACTTATGTAAAAAGTTGCTAATAAGCACTGGAGCAGGATATTTTGTTAGTGATTCAATAGAAATTGCTTCTTTTGGTAAGTGTTCTGTTTCAATAATCCAGAATTTAGTATACAGATGTTGGTGAGATAATTTGTGAACAATATCTGTTTCATTATATAAAGAGTAATCGAAGGGGGTTGTTTTTAAAAATGTGTTTTCAATATCTAGTAAATCAAATTCATTAATACTTAGACTTTTTTCTGATTCAATTAAAGGAAACTGATAGAGGTTTTGCCAAATTCCTTTTTTAGTACGTTTTTCAAAAAGAACCTTTTTATTAGGGTCTATACAGACTAAAAAGTTGAAATATTTAGTGGTAACTTTAGTTTTTTTCAATTTTACAGGAAGCGTATCGACTAGTTTTTTCTGAAGTGCTACACAACCCGATGCAAGTGGGCACGTTGTACAATCGGGATTTTTAGGTTTGCATTGCAGCGCACCAAACTCCATGATAGCTTGGTTGTATGTGGCAGGTTGATCTTTGCTTATTAGAGAAGCTGCTAAAGACTTAAATTCTTTAATACCTAAAGTTGAATTTATAGCAGTATCAATTCCAAAATAACGAGAGAGTACACGATATACATTACCATCTACTACAGCAGCAACTTCACCAAATGCAATAGATGCAATAGCACTTGCTGTATAATCTCCAACCCCTTTTAACTTAAGTAAGTCTTTATAAGTGTTTGGAAATTGACCCTCTAATTCATTAACAATATATTTTGCTGCTGTATGAAGATTTCTAGCTCTAGAATAATATCCTAATCCTTGCCATAATTTTAAAACGGATGTTTCAGAAGCTTCAGCAAGGTCAAAAATTGTAGGATATTTGGTAACAAATGCGTCATAATAAGGTAATCCTTGCTTAACTTGTGTTTGTTGTAAAATTATTTCTGATAGCCAAATGTAATACGGATTACTAGTTTTTCGCCAAGGTAATTCTCTTTTTTTGACTGAGTACCAGTTAATTAGTTTGAGGTTGAAATCCATTTAGTGTTTTTAATGAAAAACAAAATTAAATGTTTATTGTGTTAAATTTTAATTAATTACGTTTGAACTATTGAAATTAAATTACCTATATTTGCAATCCCTTAGAATTTAAAGTAACCCTAAAACTAATAACAATGACAAAAGCCGATTTGGTAGCAAAAATATCTGACAAGTTAGGTATTGAAAAAGGTGACGTACAAGCAACTGTTGAAACCTTTATGGAAGAAGTAAAAACATCTTTAGAAAGCGGAGATAACGTATACTTAAGAGGTTTCGGAAGTTTCATTATTAAAACAAGAGCTGAAAAAACAGGTCGTAATATTTCAAAGAATACTACAATAAAAATTCCTGCTCATAACATTCCTGCATTTAAGCCAGCTAAAGTATTTTTAGAAGGTGTTAAATCTAATGTTGAGGTTAACTAAGAAAGCATTTAAACAAAATATTAATTAAAAAGAATTATTTATTATGCCAAGTGGTAAAAAAAGAAAAAGACACAAGGTAGCGACGCACAAGCGTAAAAAACGTAGACGCGCTAATCGTCATAAAAAGAAATAAATTGTTAAAAGTAGTTTTATAACTACTTTTTTCAGTTTTAAAGAAACGTTCTTTGATATAGAATCTGGTGTATTTAATAGAGTATGCCATGGTTTGTTGGATATTACATCCTGTGTCAAATAATTTAGTAAACTCCATCTAACTCAATGAAGAGCTAGATATAAATTAACATTATGAACAAAGAATTAATCGTAAGATCGAGTTCAGATATTGTTGATTTTGCCTTATTAAAAGATGGAAAACTTATTGAATTACACAAAGACGAAGAGGACAATGACTTTGCGGTAGGCGATATTTTTATTGCCAAAATCCGTAAAGTTATGCCTGGTCTAAACGCTGCGTTTGTAAACGTAGGGTATGAGAAAGATGGTTTTTTACACTATCATGATCTAGGACCGCAATTGCCTTCGCTTTTAAAATTCATTAAGCGTGTAAGCACAGGGAAATTAAGGGATTACACCCTTAAAGACTTTCCTATGGAAAAGGATTTAGATAAAAATGGCAGCATTGCGAATGCCATAAAATCGAATCAATCCATATTAGTACAAGTAGTAAAAGAACCAATCTCTACAAAGGGACCACGCATTAGCTCAGAATTGTCTATTGCAGGAAGATACATTGTCTTGGTACCATTTTCTAATCGTATTTCAATTTCACAAAAAATTGAATCGCAAGAAGAAAAAGACCGCTTAAAAAGACTCGTAAAAAGTATTACACCTAAAGGGTTTGGAGTTATTATTCGTACCGTAGCAGAAGGCAAAAAAGTTGCCGAGCTCGATACTGATTTACAAAATTTGCTGGATCGATGGACAGCAATGTGTAAAAAACTGTACAAAGCACATCACCCAACAAAAGTATTGGGAGAAATGAATAAAGCATCCTCAATTTTGAGAGATATTTTTAACGATTCATTCTCTGGTATTGTTGTAGATGATGAAGAAATGTATGTACAAGTAAAAGATTATGTGCAGCAAATTGCACCAAAAAAAGAATCTATAGTGAAGTACTATAAAAATGGTGTTCCAATTTTTGAAAAATATGGCATAGAACGTCAGATTAAAACATCATTTGGTAGAACTGTCTCTATGGCAAAAGGCGCTTACTTGGTAATAGAACATACCGAAGCCCTTCATGTTGTAGATGTAAACAGTGGTAATCGCTCTAATAAAGAGAAAAACCAAGAAGACACTGCTTTAGAAGTCAACATGATTTCAGCCCAAGAAATTGCTCGCCAATTACGATTACGTGATATGGGAGGCATTATCGTTGTCGATTTTATAGATATGGGCAAAGCAGAAAATAGAAAAAAGCTTTATAATTATCTTAGAGATGAGATGAAAGATGATAAAGCAAAGCACAAAATATTGCCGCCGAGTAAGTTTGGATTAGTGCAAATCACCAGACAACGCGTTAGGCCAGAACGCAATATTAAAACGAAAGAAGAAAATCCGAATTTAGTAGGAGGAGATGAAATCGAAGCACCAATTAAAGTGGTAGAACGTATTAATCAAGATTTACAACGTATTTTCAAAAAAGACTATAAAAAGGTAACACTTAATACACACCCTTTTATAGCAGCCTTTTTAACCAAAGGGTTTCCATCAGTGCGTTCAAAGTGGTTTTTTGAACATAAAAAATGGGTAAAAGTTTTACCTAGAGATGCTTACACTTATCTTGAATACCATTTTTTTGATAAAAATGGTAACAAAATCAAATAATATCTATTAGAAAAGCCCAACTAAAATTTTTAGTTGGGCTTTTTGTTTTAATATGAGTTTGTATTTATTTGTAACGTCTTTTCGTATTCCAAACAATGGCACTTGAATTACTAAATTTTAAAGTTTTTGTTCCTACTTTACTTTCTGCTACTGTTCTGTTACTTGTTTTCATAATCTTTATATTTATCTATCTTGGGCTTTTTAAAGCGGGTGCAAATTTACGGCACTTATAGAGTATAGAAAACAACAGGTTTAATAACATTGTATGGTATATTACCATTTGTTTCGCTTTTTTAATAAAAAACAGGATAAAATAAAATATGTAACAATAAAGCCTAACTAAAAATTTTAGTTAGGCTTTATTGTTAGAGACCATTTTAAATTAATCTCTAGACATAAAAATTCTAAGGATATACCAAAATAATAACATTAAAGACGCAAATAAGCCTAAGGCTGCAGGAATGTAATCTTCAACACCATAAGTTTTTACTAAATTAGATGTTTGGTATAAGATAGATCCTCCGGCTAATAAACACATACCTACAGAAAACCATAAGCCTAAGTCAAAACCAAATAAGGAACCTGCAATTATTAATCCAATAGCAATAAAGAAACCAATGGTTAATCCTGTTTTTAGAAATGAAAAATCAGTTTTTGTCATTAGTACGGTTGCAGATAATCCTGTAAATAGGGCTAAGGTTACTATAGAGGCTTGGTAAAGAAGATCTGAGCCCTCAGGTCCCATTAATTCTGTAACAATATATAGCATAGGTACAAAAATTAAAGCTTCAAAAAAGATATAAATTCCGTAAGCTAAATATTGTTTGTTTTTATCTGTTGTACGCATTGCCATACCTTCGGCATAATTGGTTGCTAGCATAAAACCACCTAACATTAATAGCCATTTATAGCCTTGTGTCATAGATAACATAAACTCAACTACAGTTTCACTTTGTAAGAGTAAATACTCAAATAACACAAAGACAAGTACACCTGCGGCAACATGTGAATATGTTTTTTTGTAAAAAGCAACACGATCAACTTCTGAAAGGCTATTGACCATTATTTTTTCGGGGAATTGATTTTCCATTTTAAATTTAAAAATTGATTAGTTTAACTAATGTATGTAATTTCAGTTGTAATTCAAATAAAAAAGCTCTGAGTAATCAGAGCTTTAATTGTGTTTATATGTTTTAAGCTGTTAGTCTCTACCTCCAAACACCTGAAGTGCCCAATATAATAAAGAGGCCAATGCTCCAATAGCAGCCACCAAATATGTTCTTGCAGCCCATTTAAGTGCGTCTTCAGAACCTTTATATTCTTCTGGTGTTACCATGTTTTTATTCTTTAACCATGCTAAAGCTCTATTACTTGCATCATACTCTACAGGTAAAGTGATAAAGCTAAATAGCGTTGCAAAGCCCATAAAGACTAATCCAGCAACGGCTACCCAATAACCTAAACCAACTCCTGCTGCAGCTCCTAAAACTAAACCACCAATAACTAACCATTGCGACATTCCAGACGTAACGCTTACAATTGGTACTAATGCAGAACGCATACCTAAAGCGCTATAAGCTTGTGCATGTTGTACGGCGTGTCCACATTCGTGGGCAGCAACAGCAGCAGAAGCCGCATTTCTTTGGTTGTAAACAGACTCACTTAGGTTTACAGTTTTATTTTTTGGATTGTAATGATCGGTTAATTGTCCTGGTGTAGAAATTACTTCAACATCATAAATTCCATTGTCAGCCAACATTTTTTCTGCAATCTCTCTTCCAGATAAGCCATTTCTTAGTTGTACTTTAGAGTACTTAGCGAATTTACGTTTAAGTTGGCTACTTACTAACCAGCTCACTAAAGCAATAGCACCAATTAATATGTAATATCCTAGCATTCCACTCATAATTTGAAATTTTTAATTCATGTAAATTTACTAAATGAATAGCAAATAGTAAGCCAAATTTGAGTTAAGAAATTTTGTCAGGATTATTTATGACAGTATTAGTTTATACGGCATCAACAGACCAATTGAAAGCTTCGGCTATTTCTTCGTATACAATTCTACCATTTACAATATTTAGACCTTTAGCTAGCATAGGATCCTTTTCACAAGCTTTTTCCCATCCTTGGTTTGCTAGACGCAACACATAAGGTAAGGTTACATTAGTTAATGCTAAAGTTGATGTGTATGGTACAGCACCAGGCATATTAGCGACACAATAATGCACCACATCATCAATAATATAAGTTGGGTCTTCGTGTGTTGTTGCTTTAGTTGTTTCTATACAACCGCCTTGATCAACGGCAACATCTACCAAAACTGTTCCTGGTCGCATATATTTAAGCATATCTCTAGTAATTAATTTGGGGGCTTTTGCGCCCTTAACTAATACACCGCCAATAATTAAATCGTGATCTTTTATACGCTTTCTAATATTGTATTCGCTCGAGAATTCTGTCACTACATGACTAGGCATTACATCATTCACATAGCGCAACTGTTTCATGTTAATATCCATAATAGTGACATGAGCACCTAAGCCAGCAGCCATTTTTGCTGCTTGAATACCAACGATGCCAGCCCCTAAAACTAAGACACGTCCTGGTGGTACACCTGGAACTCCTCCTAATAAAACACCACGTCCTTTAATAGGTTTTTCTAAATATTTTGCACCTTGTTGTATTGCCATTCTTCCAGCAACTTCAGACATTGGTGTTAATAATGGCAGAGAACCATCTTTGTCTTCAACAGTTTCGTAAGCAATACAAACAGCTTTACTTTTTAACATGGCTTTTGTAAGTGGTTCGCTAGAGGCAAAATGAAAATAAGTAAATACCACATGATGCGATTGTATTAGAGGGTACTCTTCAGCAATTGGTTCTTTTACTTTTACAATCATGTCACTAGAGGTGTACACGTCTTCAATAGTATCCAAAACAATGGCACCAGCGTCAATATAATCTAAGTCTGAAAAACCACTACCCAATCCGGCCGATTTTTGTACGTAAACAACGTGTTTGTTTTTTGTTAATTCAAAAACACCAGCTGGTGTCATTCCAACTCTGTTTTCATTGTTTTTGATTTCTTTTGGGACTCCGATTTTCATTTTTTAATGATTTATAAGATTAATAGCTTTTGAAAATTACTATTAATAAATCTGATGTTCCAAATCTGAATGTCAATTTGAAATCACTTTTACGGATTTACTATTTTGAAGCTTTTAATTTATAAATTTCTAAAAATAGGGTTGATTTTGAGGGTAATATGATATTGAGATAATGCAAGAAACTTTTGATGAAGTGCAGTTATGATTAGTGATACTCGAGATAAAATTATAAACAATGAGGTTTAAGCTGACGCATTAGTAGTCGTACAGTGTTAAAGACACTTTAGAAACGGTCTCATCACTAAACTCAATATATAGATGTTCTACTTGGTTGCTGTTAAATTGTGGCGCTAAGCCAAGCTCATATAACATGATGTCTTTTGTAATAGTGAAACTTGGTTGGCCTAAGGATTTTATAACATCAGGTTTCGATTTGTTTAATAAAACGTGAGAGTCAATAAGATCATCTACAATTTTATGGCGAGTCATAGGTCTTGTCTTCCATTGCTCTTCAGTAAAACGTTCTTCAAAAACGAAATGTAAAGAGGTGCTAATTATAAATGCGGAAAAGAGTATTAAACCAATTTGATTGACCTGATTATTACGAAAATCAAAATAATCTTTAAGCGATTTGTGCTTCTTTCTTGGTGTTGGTTTCTCTAAAGATGGTTTATCTGAAATCATTAGGCTAGGCTTTGGTAAGTTCAGAATAATTTAAAAAATAATTTTCTTCGCATGGTGTTAAAGCGTGCGGATAACTAGGAATAAGTAGTACACCTTCGGGTGTTAAATTCCATGTTTTGTACTGCCAATAACTGTCGTCAACAAAAGTTTCGCATTCTTCTTGTAGATCAGCTTCGGCATTAGCATATTTGGTTTTTAACTTTTGAAAGAAATCAACCTTCGGAAATAACGATTCAATCTTCTCAATAACTTCTAAGGTTTCAAGGTTAAAATTATAAGCAACATTGCCATGAGAAGGATGCGCGCCACCACAATAGACGCTGTAATATTTTAAATAACTTATAAATTTACTATCGACGAGGTTGATGTCGTATGAAATTTCGAACCAAGAATTACAATCTAAATTATCTTTGGCATCTTCCAAATGAATAGCATCTAGAATAGGATTAAAAACCGTACGTTGTTCTTTTGAAAATCCGTTGCCTAATCTAAATAAGGGGAGCTTAGAATATTTTTCATGAAACCAAACTAATTGTTTGTCCTTGTAATTAACGATGCTATCTTTAATAAATGTCAGTTTAGGATTTCTGAATTCCTCTAAGGGCTCTTCGTCTGTTTCAGTTAAAATAACATTATAGGTTTCTTCTTTTAAAGTAAGATGTCCAATAAGTTGGTTGCCTTTTTTAGTTAATTGAAAAACTTCATCAGCATCACTAACTCTGTCAGGACTGAAATAATAACCATCAATTAAAGTGATAGATTCATCATTATAGCGTCCTCTTAGAGGAATGCTAATCAATTTAGAATCGTAAAAATAATAGCCTTCTAATTCGCCAGAAGAGGAGGCGTTATCATGTGGATAACTACTAAATTCTAAATGAATAGGATAGTTGGAAACCGTACCAACATAACTTTGCGACCAACCTAGAATTGGCAACAAAGTTATGATGATATGTTTTAGAAGTTTAGCCAACAATATTTACAATTTTACCTGGCACCACAATCACTTTTTTAGGTGTTCTGCCATCTAATTGTGCTATGGTTTTTTCGTGAGCCATAACGGTTTTTTCAATATCATCTTTGCTCATATCCATTGGTAGTTCTAACGTAAAACGCATTTTACCATTAAACGATATTGGATATTTTTTGCTGCTTTCTACTAGGTGACTCGCCTCAAATTCTGGGAATGCTGCAGTAGAAATAGATGTGCTGTTTCCTAATTGACTCCATAGTTCTTCAGCAATATGTGGCGCATAAGGCGAAATTAAAACCAATAATGGTTCTAAAATAGCTTTGCTTGTACATTTTTGTTGTGTTAACTCATTAACGGCAATCATAAAGGTAGATACCGACGTATTGAAAGAGAAATTTTCAATATCTTCTTGTACTTTCTTTATGGTTTTATGTAATGTTTTTAAGTTGTCTTTTGTTGGTTCTGCGTCATTGACTTTTAAGCCATTATCATCTACATATAATTTCCATAGTTTTTTAAGGAAATTATGTACTCCTGTAATACCAGCGGTATTCCAAGGTTTGTATTGTTCTAATGGTCCTAAGAACATTTCGTACAATCTTAGGCTGTCTGCTCCGTAGTCGGCACAAATACTATCAGGATTAACA
>Ga0193954_1000097_pt1 | contig 47943 bp, 88 predicted proteins | sample BB_5_MG_FD_140340 | JGI IMG/M metagenome (GOLD analysis project Ga0193954, IMG submission 140340) | Microbial mat bacterial communities from the Broadkill River, Lewes, Delaware, United States - BB_5_MG | ecosystem: Environmental > Aquatic > Freshwater > River > Microbial mats | place: USA...
AATATGAGGAGGATCAAATACAACCAATTTAAAACTCTTATCTTTAAATTTTATAGATCTAAAATCTTGGACAATATCTTTGGCCACATCTGACTTTATATCTGCAAAAATTGTTGATGGATGATTCTTATTAAACCAGAATTTTCTATGGCCACAACAAACATCTAGAATATACTTCCCCCCTGGTACATCGGACAGTCCTTCCTGCAGATAAGACTGTTCTTGGAATGACACTTCAGGATCTATATTAGACATTCGTTGCTCAAGAAAGGACAATGCAACATTATTCATTCTCCCATCTAAACAATTATCTTTACAAATCCAAACCATTGAACCCTCACGGTCTGACTCTCTCACGGGCTTGAGAAATTTCTCAAGTCTTTTTTTACCACATTTAGTGCAAGTATGTCTTGCCCTATTGTTTGCTTTTATTTTTATTTTTTTTACCATTCTAAATAATCGTACAATTATTTCGGCATGACAAACAATGTTTTTTTATATTGTTTTAATTTAACTAATTCTAAACATTCTAATAACTCAATATTATGTTTAGTAGTTGCCCAATTACTATTTATCTTTTCTGATAAATCAGTAACAGATATTAATTCTTCTTCATATACAATATCCTTAATTTTTTTTAATATATCCTTGCTCTTAGCCATCTTTCTAAATAATTCACCTATTTTAGCAACTATAACTCCATTGTAGATACTTGCCATTACTCATTAGAATACAACAATCTCCTCTAAATTCATCACCAGTATAACCACCATTAGTAGTTTGATTAACCCACATATCAAATCCTTGCTCTTGTTGTTTGTTCCCTATTGGTTTACTTATTATTTTGAAATTTCCAATATAATCACATCCTTTGATTTCTTCTTCTAGATAATATAACTGATCTTCTGACAAATATTTTTTTTGAGAATTAAAAAAATCTAAATCCTTTTTATTTTCCTTAGCAATTTCTTTTATAATTGTTATTTCTTCTTGTGCCATTCTTTCTGATTCCTCTTTTGTTAAATTTTCATTTTTAATCATTTTTAATAACTTTTAAGTATTTTAGCCTCTATTTTAATTCTAATATCATTATATTTTAATAGTTCTTTTCTTACTAATGATAATCCTTCTTTTTGGGCTTTTTTAATATCTTTATTTTTTAATAAAATCCTTGAAAAATTAAATCCTCTACAGCTACACAACCAATCATCTTTTTTATAATGTATATGTCTATGTATCATTATTTCTATTTCATTAAATTTTATAGAACATGAATCTATAATTCCATCTCTTGTTTTTTTTATTTCCCAATTATTTTCCATCTTTATTTAGTTTTTAATATTGACTCCAAACAGCTTCCACAATATGGAGCTAATGAATAACTACCCATACATCCATGACTTATTGGTAAAAATCCTACAACTACACTTGAACCACATCTGCTACATTTAAATTTATATGATGGTTCTATTGTTCCAATTTGATTATTAGTAATTTCTATGACCATCTTTCCTATTCTCTTGATTTAAGTCCGTACTTTTCTGTGAACCAGTTTGCATCAGAAGATAAATTCATTTGTTTTTGATGTTTTTTTAATTTTTTAATTCTTTTTTCATGATCCTCTGCTAATTTTTTTCTTTTTTTTATTATATCTGCTTTAAGATTTGATGTTTCTTCTCTTATAGCTTCTGCTTTAGCTTTCAATATAGTTCTCTTCTTTCCTAATTTCTTTGGTTTTTTATATTTATTATGGATCTCTCTTCTACTTTTTTTTGATGCTGTATTATAGTAGATGTCAAATCTATGTACATTAGTAGTGTTATTATCAACTAAAATGTACTCATTATGATCTTTACTAATTTCTAAATCTAAGTTTTCATTTTCATTCTTATACATTAAAGAACCTGAATCTGTTATAAACTTAATTTCAAATCCTAATTTTTTTAATTTTGTTTTCTGCCAATTAGTATCTTCTTCTTCTCTAAATACTATTGCTATATTTTCTTTTAACTTGTGTATTTTGTAGAATTTTTCTTTTAATTTATTGTTTGTCATTTTTAATATTATACTTTTACCTCATAATTTTTTAATATATGTTTAATAAACTTATCTTTTACTTTTTTCTTTACTTCTTCTGGGATTGTTATATCTTTATCATTAATATAATTACCTCTATTATCATATCTATTGTATTTATCTCTAATATCAAATCTCCATTTATGTCTCTTGGTGATTCTAGTTTGAATACCGTATTGTGATAAAACTATCTTGTTTCTATTTTCAATTGTATCAAAGTGCCAATATTCTCGCTTTAATTCTTCTTCGTTGTTAATTATTTCGATTCTCATTTTGTATCTACTGGAATTTCTATTCTCACAACTTTAAATCCATCATTATGTGCCTTTTCTATTATACCCTGCGTTTTTTCATCTTCATTATCCCAACATAAAAATTTATATCCAATTTCGTACATAGTTCCTGTATATGATCTATCCATAGTTATCTTAATTAATGCTTTTTTTATTTTTTTTGTTTCCATTTTGTATTTATCAATGGTTGTGTTTTTTTATAAAGATTTGTTACTATTATTTAGTTTTAATATATATTTTATCCAAATATAGTTAGAATATAATGTATTTATTTAGTTTTTTTAAAATAATTTTTTGGATATTTTATTATTTTTATATCCTTTCTTGTTTCAATATCTTGAAATTTGATTTCGTCTTTTATTAATTTCTGTATTATTGTCATATTTTTTGTCTTTAATACTAATCCGTTAATAAATTCTATCTCATATTCGTAACTTCCATTTGATTTTAAACTTGTATATTCCATATTTCTAGTAATTAATGTTGTTCAGTATATATCTTGAGATATTGAAACTTGCATCCTCATTATTTAGTTTGTATTTCTTTTTGTATGGATCGTAATAATCAGTTTTCCAAAACTGCAAGTAATCTTGATTTTTATTGTGATCTATTGTTTTATTTAAAAAATACAGTCTTATACTTATATTTTTTGTATCTTTTACAAATTCATCTAAAGTTCTACCTTTCCCTATTATCCTTGTTTCTAAATTTTGTTTATTTTTTGATTTTTGTTTCATTCTTTATAACTAATTATTTTAAATAGTTTAATCTCTTCTATCTTTAGTTTAATACCACAATTAGGACATTCCTTTAAACTAATATCATCCAAATATGTTTTACATGTTGGACATACTATCGATTCATATAAAAACTTATATGGATCTTGGATTTTATTTCTTATACTATCATCCATTTTTCTTATTTTTTTAACTCCATTTCTAATCCACCTTCTTTCCTAAATGTTTCAAGCTCATCGAAGAATTGAGACCGTGTTTTACATGGTTCTTTTATATAATCCGATATATGATACTCAATAGCTAAAGAAAGTCTTCTACGTTCCTTTCTACTTGTTTTTAAATCAGCCCAATATTCTATTAACTTATCGACTGTGTATAGTTGAACATTACATGCGTATTTGTGGTTGTATTCGTTTTTTATTAATGTTATTGGGATACTTCCCATACTATATTTATTTGTCATTTTCCTAATTTGAATAGTATATTACAAAATCTTTATTATCTTCTAAGATTTTTTTAATTCTTTTATAATTTTGAATAAATGCATCATTGTAATCATCAAATTTTTCTTCGTCCTCTTTAATGCCATTAAGCCATCTATTTATCTTTTTTAATACATTATTACATTCAATATTTTGAAATATACCATCCATCATAAAAAAACCGTTATTGTAAGCTATTTCTTCATCACTGTTCATCATATTATCAAATAACCAATTCCAGTCATCTTTTTTTATTTCTATGTCTATTGTTTCATATTTAAATACTAAATATGTTTTATCTCCTTCTTTTAATTTATTTCTTTCTATGAATTTTCTTGCTTCCATTTTTTTTATTTAGATCTTCTAATCTTTTATTTATACTATTTCTTTCTGATTCTGTTAGAGTAAAACAGCCCTTAAATCTTTTCTCGTTTGGAGTTAATTTTGATTTTTTTATTATTTTTTTTTGCATTTTCATTTTGCAAAATCTTTTCAAGTAAGTTAAATGTTATATTTTGCCCTCCTGTTTTTATTTTCTTTATGTCGTTTTGTATAGTTTCATACCATATGCAAGTGTTGTGACCTTTTCTAACACGATATAAACTACAATTAGTATCTTTACCTTGGCAATTGTATAAACCATGGCTCAATAATGCGTATTGGCTTCTTAATATTGGATTTCTTCTATCATAATTCATTTTTACTTATTAATTTATTAGTTCTTTTTTAATAGATTATTCTATATGGTTTCTTGTATTTATATAATTAATACTTTTTTTTTCTATTTCTAATTCCTTTTCATGAAATTCACGAACTTTCTTAAATTCTTTGGACATAAGCTTTTCTATGTCTTCTTTTGCTTTATTTGATAGTTTTATATTAGCTATTTCTTCAAATTTTTTTCTTATCCTTCTTTTTATTCCCATTGTTATTTTCTCGAATTTTTCTTCCATGTATTTGCGGTAATATAAACATGTTACTATATTTTTGGTTTTCTTGTGAAATACTATTATTATTTCTATATTATTTATTACAATGTAATAGTTTATTGATTTTTTATTTGTATTAATTTTGATTAATTTATTGTTATTTATCCTTGATATGATTTGTTTTCTTAATTTTTTGTTTAGGATCAATTCAAATCTTTCTTTAAATCTTTTTTTTGCGTGTTCTCGTTGATTTTTTATATGTTTTTGTCTGCTCATTTTATTTTATTAGGCTGTTTACTAAACCAATCATTTAAATTTTTATCATTATTTTCATTTCTTTCTAATGATATTCTTTTAATTTGATCTTCTGATCGTTTTCTATCAATATTTTCTTTCCATGCTTCAAACCGTCTATTTCCTATTTTTATGTACTCTTCCGATAATTCGCACCCATAAATATTTTTTTCATCATATCCAGCATAATAAAAGCCTATAATCTCCGAAAATGTACCACAAAATGGAATGTATATCTTTTGTTCAATTGGTAATTTAAAGTATGTTGCTATTTTTTTTATTAATTGAATTGGTTTTAATGTTGGATGATTATTTTGCGATACTGATTTATTTCTTTGAAATGCATTCTCGCATTCTTTCTTTCTACCATCACATGAATATTGTTTTTTCTCAAATAGTTCTAAACCAAAATTCCTTTCTATTCCTCCCACTTTAGGATTATAATTATAAATATCATATTCTTCTTTTTCATAATCACATATATGACATATTTTAGATGCTCCAAATTCTTCTGCTTCTGCGTTATCCATTGGAATTTGATTATATTTATTATATATTTCATTAGGATTATTACCTTTTCTAATATAATCACTACTTCTTGCACCTGATTTTCTTATACCGCTTTGTTTATCAATTAATTCTGCAGTTTTTAGTGATAAGAATGTTTGCGGTGGAAATCTACCATTATGTATTTTATTTATTGGTTCTGATGGTGCATTTAATCCATAATTATAATTACTTGTTACTCCATTAGTACTATTTTTTCTACCTCCTATGGATTTGATTTCATGATCTCCTACTTTACTATTATTTATATTTAAAGCACTTGTTGAGCATTCTGGATCATTACTTATAATATCATTTATTATACTGTCATATTTATTTTCTTTTCTAAATACTAATATTGTTTCGTTTGTTTGTTTAAATGGTGCTATTCCGTATTTATAACCTTCATATAGTTCTTTTAATTTAGAATAATCTTTTTTAGAATCTTTACTCTTTCTATCTATCATTCTATTTAAATCTGTTGCTTTTGGGAAGTTTGATATAAAATACCAATATAAACTTTGTTGTTGTTTAAAACCATTTAATCTTGCATAATATTCTAGTGGCATTAATTGTCTATCTAATCCGAACATTAATAAAAATCCTCCATATTTTACTATTCGATTTGCTTCTTTAAAAAATAGATCTAAATCATTTTCATTTAATCCTAACCATTTATTCATAAAATCATTTGATTTGCCTTTTACTATTGGTTTTCCTGTATTTTTATTTATTATCCATTCTGTTCCTAATTGATATGGTGGATCACAAAATATTAGGTTAAAAAAGTTATCTTTATATTGTTTCATATCTTCTTGGAACTTTAAATTATTTATTTTCATTCTGCATAACACCTTATATCTTCATTTTTCTCCATATTTTCTATTTTTTCTTTCATCTTTGTTATTTTTGGAATGGCATATTTAATTATATGTTGATTCATTTTGTTTGGTGTTATTCTAGCTAATGTTGTTTTATGCTTCAAAACATACCATACTTGATGTCTTCTTTCATTTACGCGCCACAATTCGTAACCATCTTCTTCAGAATACTTTTTTCCCATTTCTCTAATTATTTCTGGCAATATCATTTCTGATAATTGTTCCTTTTCTCCGTTTTTCTTTATATTTAATCCTGATTTCATCTTTTTGTCTCCATCTCTCGATTTATTTTATTTATTTTCTAAATTTTTTAATCTTTCTTTGAAATTTTCTAAGATTTTAATTATTCCAGTTATTCTTAATGTATTTTCATTATCTTGATTTTGCTTTATTTCTAGTATTTCTTTAAATCCGTCAATGTATAATAGAATTTCTTTCTGATTTTTGTCTATGTCTGATAATTTTGTACATTTTGGATTTTTTCTCCAATCGTTTAGGTGTCTTTGCACGTTTTCGTGATCTGGAACTACTGATGAAGCTAATATTGTTTCAAATTCAAATAATTTGAAAGAGTTATCAAATACTGCCCATGCCTTTCCGTTTTCGTCTCTTACATAGAATTTATTACCTTCTTCTATTAATATGTTAGCCATTTCATTATTTATATTAGCTATGTCACATTGATATAGATTTTTATTTAGTATTCCTTTTTTATTTATTTTTACGTGGTATAATTTTTCCAATTCATTGAATATTGAATAAAAATAATCTAATCCTTTGTAAAATGATTTTTCAATTGTATCCGCAAAAAAATCGTCTTGAGAAACAATTTGTATTTTATTTTTCCAGATAGATATTTTACAATTTCCAATCTTATCCGAACCTATTTTAAATCCTTCTTTTTTTTCTAAGATTTCTATAATCCATCTATAATTGTGTGCTCGAAATCTTTGGGTAGTTTGGGGGGAAATAGGTTGTTGACTCATCCCTAGTACAAGCTCTTTTTTATTTCCCCCTATTAAGTGTAATTTTTTTAAGGCTTTATTGTAGTGTTGTGATATGTTCTGTTGTGACGTTTTAAGCTTTATAGATACAGATTCTTGCGTTTTACCTTCTTCTACAATTAGACTATAAACTAATGATTGCATCTTAGTTAATTTCCTATTTGTTGGTTGTCTTTTTTTGTTTATACAAGCTTTTTTCACAAGCTTTTTTTTCACAACTACTTTCTTCTTTCCCCCCCCTGAAATAACCTGTTTTCCTTCTTTTGTTAATTGCCAAACTCCCATTTCAGCAGTTTTGTAAACAAGATTTAATAATTCTAATTTTTTTAGATGATACCTTATATTTGGTGGATCACAGTGCAAAGCTCTAGCCATAGGCTTAATTTTTGCATCTTTAGATACTAGCTTTAAAATGTTGAATTGAGTTATACTGAAAGTTATCTCTTTTATGTTTCCACCTGAAATTAGGGGGAGGGAATAGAAGATCTCTGTTTTTCTTAGTTTTTTTGCCATTTATATTTTTTATCTCATTATTAAATATTCACACATGAAAAATAAAAATGCAGGTATGCAAATTACAACTAATGCTAATGAAAATAATATTAATGATATATTATTGTCAGTTGAAAATATTTCTGGAACTTTATTATCATGTCTTCTAATATACATTATCATTATTGCAAATATTGTATTAACTAGCATATATGATAGAATTAATTCTATGATCATTTTTCAAAATCTCCAAAAATTAACTTTATTGCTTCATCATCTGTTATAAAATCACCTTTATACTTTTCTTGCAAAAATATAATTTTATCTATATCATCTGGTCTTTTATCACAATCAATAGATAAATAAAGTCTAAGATCATTCAATGCTTCTTTTACGTGTTTATATAAATAACATGGATTAGTAGTTTCAACTTTTATAAATTCATCCTCATAATTTTCTCTAAATACTTTTTCTTTATCTCTTAAATTCATTTTTCAACATACCCCATCCATAATATTTCTTGCATAAAATCATAAAAATTCTTTTTACATTTTATTTTTAAACCAATTATTATAAATCCCATAGATTCCCATGAATTTATTATTGTTATTTCTTCATCTGTTATTCTTCTTCTATCTAATCCTTTACTATTCTTCAATAAATAATCAATGTAAGGTAACAATCTTAGTTCCTTTTGCGTAATTTCATATCCTATCAATTCTAATGATTTTTCTTTTATTTTATCTGTTATTATTCCTCTTCCCCATTTTCGTTGTTTAATTATTAATTTTTTCATTTTGATTTATAGTTGGTTCTTTTATCCCTTCCTCCTTCATTAAGTTTCATCTTTGCAAGACACATGATTGCTTTAGCCTTGACTTCAATATCATTATCTAACATGAATTGCTTAATTTTCTTATCTGTTTCTTGGTCTACCTTTACTTGAACTAATACCATTTTTTTGTTTATATTTTTAAAACAATTACATTCAAATTCATATCTATTACAAATTTTACATTTTTTTGTACTATTACAATAATGACCACACTTTTCACAAACTACTTTTCTATATATTGGTGCATTGCAACATTTACTTAATTTATTATTATCGTTCATTCTCGAACCTCCATTCCTATTTTTTTTAGTTTATTTTCTAATTTTTGTATATGTTTACATTTCTTATGTCTCCACTTATAATCGTCACATGAACATGAAATCTTCTTATTTGACTTTAGATACTCAATGTCATAAAAACTGTCTGAATTCTCACTCTTAGCCTTCCAAATATATGAATATCCTTTATCAGATACAAAAAAAGGTATCCCATCTTTAATTTCATTAATTGAACTTTTAATATCCCTTTCTAATTCTACAATTGGCATCACAGATTCCTTAATTCCGTATTTTTTTAACAAATTAAATTCTACTGGTATATTTTTTTTAAAGAATTTCAATAAATACATTATTGTTGATAAATGTTTTTTATTTAATTTTATTGATTCTTTATTGTTAATTTTGTTAATACTTAATCTACCCCAATCTATGTCACTTTTTACATGAATTTCATAAGCGATATTATTAGTTATTTTACACTTTCTTTGTTTTCCTTCTGTAACTAACCCTAAATCGATTAAATCTTTGACTCTTCCCGATGTATTATTAATAGTATGATTTGAATATTCAGATATTTCTTTTCTCGTAGAGTTTGGATATTTTATAATCGCTTTATATATTTCTATTTGACTTGTAGCAATATAATTTTTTAATCTTATTAGTGTTTTAACTGATGTATCTGTATTTATCTGTGATATGTTGTTCAATTTAACTATATTATCACTCATCTTTTACACCTTGCTTTTTTTATGTATGAATCTGGTGATCTTTTGAAATTATTAAGCTGTTCATGAAATTTTGTTGGTTTTTTTTTCTTATATCGTCTTTTACAGTCTGAACCGTCTTTTGTTAATACAAATTCGTAATTTTTTACCATTTTTTATTTAATATTATTTTTTTCTTAAATTATTATAATAATACTCTTTATCTATAATAATTGTATCTATAATGTCACATTCTGAATCAATTAAATCTAATAATATACCCCCAATATGCCATTTCTGATTATTTTTTTTTTGTTGATTAAAAGCATTTATAGTTGCCTTATTACTTTCAAAAACATATCCTTCAATAAATTCTAATTTATTATCTGACACTATTTTACTACATTTTATTTTATAAGGATACTTACCATTTTCAATAAATGATTTTACAAAATTATTACAAGAATTTTTTTTTATATTTTCATTCTGTGTCTCATTAGCTTTAATTAAAAAATCATTAGATTTATTAATACTTATATCTTTTTTTTTATTTAGTATTTCTTTCATTGTTTTTCCCTACCAATATTGTTATGAAATACGACCAAAATTATTTTTTAGTGGTATTTTCTCTTTCCACTTTTTTTAATTTACTAATATCTATAATGTTTCCAGTATCTAATTTGTTTTTTTTTAAAAATTTTACAGGTATAGAAATATATCTCATTCCTCCTATCTTTTTAATTTCTCTATGATTTGGATTTATTATTTCATTATTAACCATCTTTTTTTGTGGAATAATAATTTTTAGAATTTAATTTATATAATATTTTTTAATTGCTAAACAGTAACAACGTAATTAAATGTAATTATTTTATCCTTAGATTAATTATTATAATTATCATTAGTAGTAATATTATCATAAATAAGAAATAGTCATTTTCTTGATTAGCTATTGAAAGTTTAAGAAAATTTTGTGTTTCTTGATCTAAATTGTTACAATTTGCGTTTATTGAAATTAAATTTTGATTTTCTATAAAGTTAATATCTACTTTTTTGCATCCATAATTTAAGAATGTATTATAATGTTTGTATTCATGCAAGTATAAACATGTGCAAAATATTGTTAATATTGATAATATTATTAATATTAGTGTTATTATTTTTTTATTCATAAATATGTTATATCTTTTTTATTTATATAAGTTATATATTATTATTTTTAATTTCTTAGTTTTTATCCATTCTTTATATAAATAAAATAAATCTAATATTTGTATCATGGGTGATAATTATAATAATGAAGATACAACAATAATTCCAGAACATGTGAAAAAAAAATTTCAAGATGATATTGATATTGAAATTAAGGAAAATAAAAAAAGAAAAAAGGAACTTACAAAAGAAAATAAAAATCTTGGTAAGATAAAGGAGATATTTGAAAAATCAGATGAATAGTTATACAAGGTTAAAGTTATGTAGTATGGTTGAAAATGGTGTAATTAATCAAAATTCTCTAACTAAATTTCTTATAAGTAAGCCTACATCAAATATTCAAGTTAAAAATTTTATTAAAGAATGTAACGATTTTTCTATTGATGATATTAACCAATTCAAAATTAAACTTTTTGATAGTTGGAGCAATGTAGATAAAACTTTCAAATCTAACGAAATACCTGTTTTAACTAATCTTTTGAATAATGGATCCGTTATGACTAGAAAAGAACTTATAACTAAAACAAGGTTAGCCCCTGATAGAATTACAAAAGCTATATCTACTTTAATTGGTACACCTTATGATAATGCGGTAAGTGGCTTAATTGAGGAAGGTATAGTTGATACGATACCTATTTTTAGAAATGAAATACTGGTATTCATAAATAAAAAAAAATTTTACAACTTTTTAAAGAATGGCAAAAATTAATATAAAAATATTACTGGTTGGAATTTTATTCTTTATTTTAATATCTCTTGGTGTTTTTAGATATTTCTATAATGAACCAGATAAAAATAATATTACTGATGAAAAAATATATCAATGTAGTGATGGAATTGATAATGATGGAGATGGTTTTATTGATTTCTCTAATGGTGTTGGAGATCCTGACTGTAAATCTGATACTGATAATCTTGAAAAACAGATACCTAGTTTATTATGGTTACTTTTTTTGTTATTATCATGTATTTTTATATATCTAGGATATTTATATTATAAAAAGAATAATAATTCTGATGATCAAAATGATAGTTTAGATAAATTTAAACTTCAATCCGCAATTGGTAGGAATAGGGCTTTTGAGTTAGCAATTAGTGATTTTTTGAGAAATATTGCAAAGGATATATCTACACATATAATAATTGAAGATGATGGTTATTATCTTGTAAAACCTGATTATGCTGAAGACATTATAGAAACTGATAGGTTTGCAAGGCATTTTAAATCACCACATCTATACCAAATTTCCGATATAATGGTACACGTTGGAAAACATATAGGATGTTGGAGATTAATATATTGTATTACCAATGGAGAACAAAGAATTAAAGATGGTATTGATAGATTTGAAAAAGGAATAAATAAATATAATCATCAAATGAAAACTAGGACTTATAACATGGAATCTCCTGAAAATGAAAGCTCACTAATAAAACATGAAATGATAGATGCCATGAGAGATGGTGATTTAGATACAAAATCTGAAATGCAAGAAATGTTAAGGACTTTTGGTTCTGGTTCTTCATTTTCTGATGAGACAGATGATGAATACCAAACTAGGTTAAAAATACAGCAAATGAATAAAAATAAAAAGAAATATACTAATACTAAGAAAAATAAGGCATCTATTGGTGTGCAACAACCAACATTTGAAAAACAAGAACAGTCTAATGAAGGTGATGAAGAATGATTCAAAGTGATTCTATTTTTATTGTTATTATATTAATCTATATGTTCACTTTACTTGCATCCGATATGTCATTTAAAGAATTTATTTATATGTCTATTATGGCTTTTTTAATGTCTATTACTATTATATTTTTAGTATTTTTTGGGGTGTTAAAATGAAAAAAGAAAACTATATCTGGATTTTTATATTATTTCTAATAATAATATTTTCATTTGCTTTTTATATGTTAAATATAAATAAATATACTTTTGAAACTGCTACTCCTGAATCTATTGGTATAAATGAAATAGAAGATTTGGATTATTGTCAATTAGTATTTGATAACGGGAATTCAAATTTAATGTTTTTTACATTTAATAGAGATAAAGAATGTGAAAATATTAAATATAGATGCGATAATGAAAAGTATTGTCACTGGACTGTAAATAAAGACGGTTTATCTTGTAGTAATGGGATTTTTAGTGGTTGTGATACTGTATATAGTGCTAGATGTTATTGTATATTTCCACCTGTTATTGAAATTAAAAATCCTAATGATAATTGTACCTTATTTAAATATATTAATGGTTCTTATGAATTAAAAGGTGATTATTGTCCAGTTATTACTTTTGAACAAAAAACATTAAAAATTGAATATTATCTTAATAATGGAGAATTTACATTAAAAAATACAAATATAAGAAAAGAATTATATAATTTAAATATATCTTTGATATATTCAGAAGGAAATGAAAACTTCTATCCTAGCTGTACTCTATCTGATAATTCGTATTATAGTGATTGTGAACTAATTGAGGTGTTAAAATGAATTTAAACTCTTATATTTGGCTTTTAGCATGTATTGTTTATATCATAATTCATGTACTTGAAGATAAATATTTATTATCATATAAAATTAAATCATGGTGGCAGTCCTTAGAATGGGATTCTGATTCTAAATATCTACATCCATCTACTTCTTTTATTCGTAGAACTCATCCTTTATCTTGGCATCAGATATTCTTTAGAGATAAAAAGGCTGTTATAACTACTATAATTAGTATTATTACAATCATTATTTTAATTAATTCTACTTTTGGTTATGATAAGACGTTTAATGAATCTATTGGTACTAATTCGTTGCCAACTTCTGGCAGTTATGATTTAGATTTTACGGTTAAAGCTAATGAGACACTTTATTTTAATGTCACAAGTGCATCTAGTAAACTTAATATAGATGTTCCTGATAGCTATTATCTTAATAATACTGATACATATAAACTTATTATTAACTGGTCTGTTGATAAAATTATATTTACAGATGATGAGGTTTTAGCTTCCGAAATCCTTGTAACAAATTCACTTACATCAAAAAATTATTCAATTGGAGTTGTTATAGATGTTTTAAAGGAAGAAAAGAGAGTTTTTGATATTATATCTACGTCTAGTAATGTCATTTATCGTGATAATGTATTTTATAAGAACATTAGTATTCTTCATGATTTTCCAAGTAAAGATAATATAGTTATCAATCTTGAGGGAGAACCTAATGAAATTTTTACTATTAGTGGTTGTGATGATGATTGGTTTTTGGCATGCAGAAATTCATCTTTTAATTTAAATAATGAAGGCAAATACCAGTTAAAAGTGCCTTTTAGAATGGAATATACACCAATTGGCATATATAATGAAACTTTTTATTTAAAATCTTCTAGTAAGAATTTTACTTTAAAGGCTGTTTTTAGTGTTTTACAACCTACATTTAAGTTAAATTATAATAATATTGAAGGATGTAAAAATTATGATCAACTTAGTTTTGTTAAACAAATGAATTGTACTGAATCACTTTTAAAGTATGAGTTAGAAGGTATTATGCAAATTAATGAATATTTTTCAAAGGTTAATACAGAAAATGTTTGTAAAAACTTTATTCAAACAGAGTATATTGTCGGAGATTCTATTTCAAAAGAGATTTTAGATCGTAATATTGAGTTATCGTTAGATAATGGAAAAATCCGAGAAACTAATTCTTTATTAAGTAAGAAACTTGATACATGCTTACAGGAAAAAAATAATGTAATCTTAGAATCGAAAAATAATAATATTGAGAATAATAAAAGTATTATTGAGCTTAAAAACGATAATACAAGGACTAGACTTACATTAAAAGAACAATATGATATAAAAACTCAAGAAAGTAATAATAATACTTTATTTTGGCTTAAAATTGTTTGTTTTTTTATATTTATTTCTTTTGTAAGTGCAATTGGATTAAAGTATTGGTATGAGAATATGTTTGCAACTAATATAAAAATTAATCAATATGTATTTGGTGGTATTTCTTTATTTTTTTTCATATTATGGGTCTCATTATTTTTTTGGGGTTAAAATTAAACTATTCTTTATATAAATGTTTTTTGTTTTATTATTATTGTTATGGAATTAAAAAAAAATGAAAGCTTAGTACTTACTATTGTTTTATTAATTTTATTTGTATCTTTTTGTATTGTTTCATATAATATTAATTATAAATATACTGATTGCATGGCTAGTGATACTTTGAAAGATAATTTTTGGGTTAACGATACTTGTTATGAGTTTGATTTACATACCAGATATAAATGTGAAACATATAATAAAGAACTTCATGAAAATTTTTGTCATAAAAAATGGGGAGGATTTTGGGATTAGAGAATGAAATGTAAAAAAAAACAATATAATAGTAAAGAAGATGCAGAAAATGCAATTAAATATTTAATTGATAATGGTTTTATCGAAAATACAAATTATAATGTTTATGAATGTCCGAAATGTTTTAAATATCATTTTGGTAAGTCAAATGGAGATTTTAATAGTTATGGGACTGCGGGGTTAAAAAGAAAATGATAGATAAAAAAATAGATATAATGGATTATTTTATAGAAGTATCTAATAGAGATATTAAAGATAATAAAGTTTTTATGATTGATAATAAATGGTATGCTCCTAAATTTGGTTGTGATACTATTAATATGATTGTTGATAAATTATCTGATAGATTTACTATTAGTTCTGATAATATCTTATTAACTGATATTGAAGAGAAAACATACAGAAAATTAACTGAAATTCTTGATTCTGAAGTTTTCTTATTAATTCATAAGAAACATTATAAAGAATTTCTCGTGAATATTGAAGAAATGACAGCTAATATTAAAAATCAATTATTTGATGCAATTGAAAAGGATTTTGATAGTGACCACTTTTGCGATTGTGAGAAGTGGTGTGATTGTTGGGAAAAGTTTAAAAAAAAGCAATTAGATAATAATAAAAATGGTTTGGACAGAAGAAGATAAAAAAGAACTAAATGAGATCAGAGATATTTTAAAAGATTCCTTAAATTATTTGTGTGTTCAAGTGAGTAGACCAAAAGTAAAAAGTGCAATTGAGAAATTAGATAAAATCTTAGATGATTGAACCTATTTTCCTTTCTGAGTTATAACTAATAGTATTAATATCAATCCTTATTTTTTCGTTATTAGTCTCTTTATATACTTGTAAAGATTTTCTAATATCTTTTAGTAATATATCTATTGGTTGATCTTCCTTAATAGCCTCAAATATTGTTTTATTTTTACTCATTTTTTATTATGATTAAAATCTTTTATCAATATTAAGTATTTACTAATATATAAACCTTTTGTTTATATCCTATTTGTTATTTTTATGATAAATTGATAGTAAATGCAAAAAAGTCTTCTCAAAATGTCTTTAAATTGTTTTATTTAGAATTTGTACTATATTCGTGTTATACTTAGAAAATATTATTATTAATATTAAATTATACTCTAATTAAAATAAATATTAAAAAATTTAATTGATATTTTATCAATTAAAAGATATTTAACTAAAATATTAAATTTTTAATATTTAACTATTCATTATATAAATAACTAACTCGAAATATTATTAAATCTTTTATCTTATTTGAGTTATGATAAAAGATAAAAGTTAAGCAAGTGATAATTATTGCTTCTCGAAAAATTACTTTAGATTAAAATTTGATTTTATGAGATTTAAATAATTATCTTATTTGTTTTACTTTAAGATAAATAAAAATGAAGACAATAAAAGATAAAATAGATGAAAGAAAAAATGGATGATAAAAAAATAAAACATATAATTATTCCTAAAAATAAACCTCGTGGCAGTTACGGGAAATCAAAAGATAAAGCCTTGAGTACTGATGAGCTTAATTATCTTACTTTTGAATTACATAATGATAGGGATAGAGTAATTTTAATTGGGAACGCCTATGGAGGCATGAGGATAGGTGAGTTTATACAATGTAGACTTTCATGGCTTGAATGGACTACATTAGATGATGGAAATAATAAGATGCATGTTCTTGCGATTAAAATTCCTCATGAAGATAAAAATATAGTAAATTTGAATTCTAAGGTTTTATGGAATCCTAAGACTCATGATTCATGCAGAACTACGTATATTATTGATGAAAACTTTGCGCAACAATTTTATAGTTTTTATAAGAAGAATCCTCGTGGCATTTGTGAATGTTTTAAGTCTAAGGATCATAAAAGTATTGAAAGAAATATAAGTGCTTATATTATTGCCGTTAGATGGTTAAAATTACTAAGAAATTATCATAGAGATATTTTAATTAAAAAATATAATGATATTGATATTAATAAAGATGAATTTGAAGATGAGTTGGATAAAAAGAGAAGTAGGAAATATAAAAATGCTAGATTATCTGCTCATGCTCTTAGGAGTACTTATGAGAATTTGTTATTTTATAAGTATAATCTTGATATTGAATTGTCTGCTGTAATACTTGGACATACTCCTGAAATTGCTAGAAAGCATTATATTTCTAAATCTGATAAGAATATTCAAATGAAACTAAGCCAAGTTCTTTTAAAATAAATATAAATATTTATATATAATTATTAATTGTTAATATATACGGCAGTGATGATTTAATGTTTCATCTTTTATTCTTTATTTTTTTTCTCGAAATATTTACAATTATTTCCAGTCATTGGTTCATGAATTGATGCTTGAGACCAACATGCATCATTATGTTTATCATAATAAATACATTTATTGCAATCTGAATTATTTTTATTAAAATGTTTATTTAAAAAATCTATAAAATATTTATTGAATTTAACTGGTTCGTCATCAATATAGTATTCTATGTATGTGTTAGGCATTATATAATCACATTCTGGAGTTAAATGTTTATCTAGTAATATTATTTCGTCTGCCCAATTAATTAAACTTTTATTAAATTTTATACTTGCTTCAATGTCATATCCGCATGGTAATGCTTTTATTCCCATCTCCATGAATCTTTCTGCAAAGTATCTACTTCTTGATTCTCCAAATGCACAAATAAATAAATATCTTTTAGATCTGTCTATTGATATTTTATTATTATTTTTCTTTTTATAGAAGAATTCATTCTTTTTTATAAATTCTATGAATTTTTTTTCTAGATCATGAATTTTAATAAATGATAACATTTCATTTTTTTTAATTATTAATTTTCTTAACTGCTTCTTTTGTTTCTTAAAGTTCTCTGAATAGTCTATTTTAATATCCTTTATATTTAATTTAAATAATTTATATTTGTTTCCTAACTTATTTTCGTAGATGAATTTACTTGCCAATCTGTGCATCTGTCTTGTTTTTATGAATTTTTTATTATTTTCCATTTTTAATCTTTAATCATTATTCCATATACTTTATTAGTTTCTTCTATTTGATCTGTTGCATATTTTCTTAAATTATTTACATTAATATTTTGTATATTACCACCAGTTCCTAGAAATCCATTAATATTTCTGCATATTCTCTCAGTAGCCTCTTTTTGTGATATTAACCATCCTTTTTTAAATATGTAATAATATGATTCTTTTAAAATTGGTGTTTCTGTATCTTTAAATATTTCATTGAATTCCTTTCTTATTTCTTTATCCATTTTTAATCTTTAAATTTATTTATAATTTTTTTCACGTCACACCATAATACTGCATCATGCTGTTTTTTATCTGTATATCTTTTATTAGATAAGTATTCTAATGCTTTTTTTATATTTTTTTGTTTTTCTGATATAAAATATCCTTCATCAATTAATCTCTTAATTATACTATTCTTTAATATTATTTTAGACTTTTCTCCTTGAAAATTGAAGTAAAATCTATTTGTTATATTTCCATCAATATCTGTAACTTTACCAGAATTTTGTGAATTAGCTTCTAATACAAAATAATATTCATCACACCACTCTATCATATCTCCTTTTTCTATTATTTCTTCTACCATTTTAATTTTCTTCTTTTAAACATTCAACAAATCCTTCTAGTTCACAAATAAGTGTTTCAATGTCATTAATATTCCAATCGTTTACATCTTCTCTAATTTTTTCTATTTCTTTTTCTTTTCACATGATATTATACATATATTTTTTTTTATTTATATAAAGAATGGTTACATATTGATTTTTCGGGAGATTGTAGCACCTTAAAATTCATATACTTAAATATGTGCACTATTTTTATCATCTCAACACATACACATATAACATCTGTACACGTTGGCTGACTATGAGAAAATTGGATAATATTTTTAATTAAAATAAATAGTTTGATTTGTATTTTTTTAATAATTCTTTCCCATCATCATTAAGATAATACAATATCCTCGATACGCTATAATCGTTTTCAAATTTAATATTTTGATAATCTTTTCCACGACTATAAACTCGAAAATTTACAAATACTTTTAATAACATTGCAAGTGAATAATATATGTCATCTACACGTATTAGACTTCCTGACGTTTTCTTATCGGCACTTTTTGTATATAGTCCTTCTATCTTCTTTGTTAATTCTTCTTTTTGTTTCTCAAAGTCATCTAAATAATTATAACTTCCATGGCATCTTCTGTATTTTGATTTACATACACGTTCTACTCTATATAATCCTTTTGTTAATAGTAATGCTTTATATTTTACAAGTTTCTTTTGAATCATATTTCGTATCTCACCGATATTGAAATAGTCTTTAGATTCGTTTTCAATAGATAGATCACATAATGCGTAAAGGCATAATATTATGCAGATATTTTTTTGAGAGTTATTTGTCTTGAGTGGAAAAATTTGAGTTTTTGAATAATATAGTTCACGGTTATTAATAAAATAGTTTGTCCTATTCCAATTTACTGTTATTTCTGGTTTTTTAGACCATGTACCGTATTTTATTTTCATTTGTTTTATTCTTTTATTACTAATAATTTTAGTTTAAATTTTTCAGTTTCCTCATTATCTATTCCTAATTCTAGATTTGAATATTTATAATCTATGATACACCAATCAAATTTATCTCCTTTTTTATGTTTTCCAATATCTACTTTTAAAGTAACATCATGAAAACACATAGACATATGATCTGCATCGTTCCAATCCTTCCAATCTATTAAATCTGCCTCTAATCCTCTTTTATTATCATTATTTTCTTTTGTCATTTTCTTGTTGTTTTCTTTCATTTTTTTAAATCTTGAACTATTTATTATAATCATATCTTTACCATTTACATTTAATTCAATAGATTCATCATCTGCTAAGTTAAGCATTATCTTTTTTCCTTTTTTACTCCACATTATATCGTTCATAGTTTTATTCTTTTAATGTTTCTTGATCCTTAATTATTACTTTAAATTTGAACTTAAAATCATGATCACATTTATCACATTGTACGTCTAAGTTCCAGTTTCCGCTTAAATCGTTAATTTTTCCACAATCAATATCATATTCTTCAAAGTCTGTATTAGTTATTTCTTTACAATGTGGACATTTTAACTCTTCAGGTATTCCAAATATCTCACACAAATCTCTATTTCTACCCATTCTTTTTAATCTCCTGAATACTAGTTAGACTTCTTTTGTAATGATTAATTAGTAGTTCTTCGCCTAGTAATGATATAATTGCATCAGTTTGTTCTTGTGTCATATTTTCTGTTGAGAATCCAATATAAAGGCATCCATCTTCCTTTTTGCATGCCGTTGCTTTAATGAATGTTTTTGTGTTTTCTATTTTTTGAGAATTTTTGAGAATTTTTGCAATTAAATTTACTGTCTCAGGATCAATATCCTTATCAATTTCTTTAAGTTTTTCTTGTTTTTCTGATGTTGGTTTTATTTGATCTTTAATTTCTTCTATCTCTAACTTTGTGCCGTTATATTCATTTCCTTTTAAAAATTCGTCAATTTCTTTTGTATCATCGTTTAAATCTTTTTTAGAAACATCTTGATTATCATTAGATTCTAAATTAGCTTTTAATTCTTCTTTTTGTTTTTTAGGTTTTCTTGGAAATACCATAAAAAATATATAATCTTTTTTATTTATATAAAGAATAGGTAAAAATTATCTATTACCCATCCATAACCACCATGCTGAATATATCGCCGATACAAATACCGAAGTATATATCAACTGTGTTATTAGTCCTACACCAAATATAAATGTTACAAGGTTAAAGTCCATTAGTCCTACTAGTCCCCAATTCAATCCACCAACAATTAATAATATAATTGCTAGATAATCAAACCATTCCATTCCTTTTCTTTTTGCCATTTTTAATTGTTACCTTCGTTCATTCTATTTTTCATGAGATACACGAAGGATGTTTATTCTAATCTTATATAATTAAATGAACCATACATAATCATAATAAATCCTATAATTATTGTTATATACACTCCGCTACTTGCCTCAATACCTCTGTATTCGTTAACTGTAGCTATTGCACCAACAATAGGAGTCATTATAGTTCCAATCATTGCTATTTTTAGTGATCTATCTTGTTTTTTTTGTTTTGTTGCCATTTCTATTCTAATTTAGTTATACTTCCCATCCCAAATATAATTAAAAGTACTCCTATCCAAAATGTAATACGTAAATTATTATTCAATTCAATATTTCCATATAAATTTAGCATTGATATTATAAATACTATCATAATTCCTAAAAATGTTATTTTTTCTGCTCTTTCTTTTTTTTGTTTTTTTGTTGCCATTTCTATTCTAATTTAGTTTTAATTATGTAATATGTAATATAAACTCCAATTAATCCTACTATCATATCTACAAGTCCATCCCAGATAAATACATCTTTCAAGTAATCGGTGTTAAATAACAATGTATCTCCTATTATTTCTATTATTTCCCAAGACCCTGCAACGATGATATATGATATTGTTACGCCTTTTAAGAATGTTTTTTTAATTCTGTTATCCTGAATTATTAGTATTATTATCCAATATAATCCACACCATGCAATACCAAATAATGTATGACTTAATAAATCATATAATGGATATAATCTGTACCAGTCATATATTCTAGCAGTTACTTCAATCCCAAAAAATAAAATAATTGAAAGTATAATAAATATTAATCTATTCTCCCTAATTTTAACATATGATTTTTTATTTTTTGCCATTTTATTTTAGTTGTTTTATTAGATCATTATTATTAATACAAAGGTTATTGCAAGTAATATTATAGTAATTACTATATTTGCTATTATTGTAAATAATAATAGTTTCCAAAATGATAAATCACGCCATTCTGCAACCCCGTACATTACTAGTGAAGATACTAGTATTGATATTAGCGGTATTATCCAGACTGGTAATGTCGGTATCATTAATCCTAGCGTAATTCCTGCCACGATTCCAGTTATAAAGTTAAATAACATGTAAAATATCCATCCTACGAAATAATCTTTAAATACAAATTTTCTTTTCATCTTAATATTCCTCCTTTTAGTACTCTAGTTTTTAATGATAATGGTATTTCTATAATTTCTGTTAATTCTGAGTATTCTATATTTTCTCCTGAGTTATATTTATTTATTAAGTTCTGTATATCTTCTTGACTTGATATTTTAATTGTATAATTAGGATTTTCTATATTTTGAAATTCTATAATTTTGCCATTTTCTAATTTATAGTATTTTGAAATTGAATTGTTTAATCTTATTTCAAATGTTTCATTTTCAAATTCTTTTAAAAATATGTTTTGTTGTTCTTTTAGTTGGTTTTGTATAGTATTTCTATTAATATATGAATTCTGTATTGCATTATCTATACCTTGTTGTGATTCTAATGGTAGTTTGTTTTTTAGTTCGATTAATGTTTGTTGATTTCTTTGTTGTAATTGTTCTATTTCTGATTCAATGTTTGTTACAGAGTTTTTTTGTGCTCTTTCTAAGTTTAGCACTAAATTCTCTTGTAACTGTTCTATATTATCAGTATTTTCTATTTTCTTTATTTCTTCGATTCTTTCATTTGCAATGTCTAAATGTTTTTGTACTTTTTTTTGTTTATTGAATGTCAATGCTAATGAAATTTGTTCTTGCCATCTGTCCATAAAATAAAATGGATTGTCAGGTGTTATACCTGCCTCTATTTCTGTTATATTTTGTGCAAATGCCATTGGCGTAAATATTAATAGCATTATTGATAGTATTGTTATTATTTTTTTCATTTTATTTTGTAATATAACTGTAAGCTATCATTGAACCTGCAATTAAGTTTATTATTGCGTGTCCCATCATTTGATTTTCTGGTAGTCCTCCAAGTATTAACATCGCAATATGTGTTATGAATATTATTGATATTCCTATTGCATAGATAATTTGGTTTATTATCTTTTTATTTTTCTTTTTTACCATTTTTATTTTTATTAGTTCTTTACTTAAAGCCTATGTTAGAATAGACCACTAATTTATGATTATGTAAATTAACCATAATATGAACCCTATTATTGATGTTACTATTATTGATAATGATATTCTTGAAATTTTGTCTCCAATTGGTCCGCCCATCCAATAGTTTTCTGAGTCAATGCTAAATATAAGTATTGTCATGAATATTCCTACTATTATTGTTAATCCCAGTACTGTGAATATGTTGTTTATTATCTTAATAAATGTGTTATCTGTTTCTTTTGATTCAAAAAATGACATATTGCTGAGGTCTGAGATTGTCTGTGTGACATTTTGGTTTTGTATTGTGTCTATTACTTCATCAGTTGCAAGTTTTATTGCTGATTTGTTTTTTAATTCTATTTCTAGCGGTATTATTATGTCTTTACATTGTGTTGACGATAATATTATCTTTCCTTTTGCTTCTGATTCTTTATTTGTATCAATTATTCTTACTCCTGTTAGGTATTGTGAGTTACCTGAAATAGTTTGTAAGTTATTTGTAAGTTTTACTTCGTTAAATGTTGTTTCGTCTCCTTCTGTATAATTGAATGATATTGAAGGTGTTATACTGAATATTTCTTTATTTGTTATTGTTAGATCTATTATGGATTCGTCTTTTGTTAGTTTAATTTTTTTTGGCGATATAAATAGTTCACAATCTATCTTTCCTGATGGCGTTGGTGGTTGGGTTGTTCCTCCTCCACCTCCTCCACCACCGCTTCCACTTCCAGATATACAATATATGTCTCCGAATGTTGATGATAGTGTATCCCCGTTGGTTATTATTGTTTTTGTGTATGTTGTGCTTGGACATGATGGGATTATCATGTCTGTTAATATTATTGACGAATTTTCGATTGTAAGACTACCCATTTCAATAATTTCATCAAATATTACTCTTACTGTTGTATCTGATGATTGAAATGTTAAATCATCTTTAAATGTTATACTATATGATTGAGTTATTAATAACATTAATACAAGTCCTATTATTATTATTGATTTTTTCATCTTCTTATATTTTATGAGTTACAACAAAATGCTCTTGCTGTTATTTCCATTGAATTTAATGTTATTACATCTCCGTTTCCGTCACTTGTTGCAATTATTTGCAACTGATCTCCTAGTTCTAGTGGTACAACTGTTGTTGATGCTACTGAATAAGGTTCATTTGCTACTTTTAAGTATATTGAGAAACTACCCTTAGTTTGTACTATTCCATTCTTTTTTATTGTCATAGTTGGTGTCATTCCTGTTGTACTTCCTTGTAGACTCATTGATATGTCTAACTCTATGTATCTTGGAGTTGTTGAATTATATTGTACTGCATTTGCGGTTGCATTGTAAAAGAATCCTTCGGCTGGTGTGTTGTCGAATATTCCATTTACTGAATAATATGTACCCGCTGTTGTAATTGTTGTACTATTAGGCGCGATAAGGCTTCCGTATAGTCCAACTTGTTCTTGGATTATATTTCCTTCTACTGTTAGGTCGCCTTTGATGGTTACGTCGTCGTAGATTGTACCACCTGATTTAGATAAATATGGATTGATAGATTCTCTATGTTGAAGATATATATTTTTTATTTCTTTCTCCGTTATAGATTCATTCCAAAAAATTACTTCATCTATATTTCCTTTTAAAAAATAGCTATTAAAATCACTTGCACTTACTCCTAAAGATTCAACATTAAAATTACCTATTACATTTACTGATTTATCTAATATACCATTAGTATAAAAATTCCAATGAGTTTTATTATAAATTCCTGAAATATGATACCAATCTCCTAAATTAATTATTCCAGTTATATCTTGGTTTCCATTTCCATCATCTAAATTTATTGCTATTTTATTATTTGAACGATATATTAATGAAATTCTTTTACTACCTGTTCTACCATCCATAATATCTCCTTGTATATTTTCTTGTGATTCATTAAAATTTACCCATAAACTAAATGCTGATATATTGTTTATTTTATCATTAAAATCTACGTATGAATTACCATTAAATTCTGCTGAATTTCCAAGATATGAAACATTATTATTAAATTTTACATTATTACTTATTGCATAATTATCATTACTTGTTGAGTCAAGTATCTTATTATTAGATATAGATTCTGAATTAAAGTTGAATGAACCAATTTTATTTTGATTCGATACACTATGTAGTGTATTTGAATGAATATTATTAAGATAAATATTTTCTTCGCTTAATTTATTAACCTGATGTAATTCATAATAAGAATTATTTTGGCTCATTGTTACTCCTGTATGATCTCCAATAGCATAATATAATTTTGGAGAATTAATTCTTGTATAATCGTTATTTATAAAAAAATCTCCTGAATCAAGTCTTACTATTGCTTCACTTAAATTTCCATCAGAATACTCAAGATAGTCATTATTAAAATCAACTCTTCCGCCATGTTTTACATAAAATCCATATTCTAAATTATTTCCAAAATGCAATCCCATTACATTTATACTTGCAGAATATGGTAAAAAACCATGTTTAGCTATACTCTCATTAAAGTGTATTCTTCTAAATGCTACAACTCCTCCACCATAAATTGATACTGATACATTTTCATCAGAATTTGGATCAACTCCATAAAAATGCATATTTCTAAACTCATTTACTGCTCCAATTGCAGTTGTAATTGACATTGATTTTATTTTTACATTATATCCACTATTAATTGTAGCTCCTCCCATTTGTAATCCTGATACTGATCCTTCTGTTAAATCTGTAATATCACTTAATATAAATGCAGGAATCTTTATATCTTCATTATAAATACCTTCAGCAATAAATATTCTATATCTATGATTTAAAAAATAAGGTATTTGATTTACTGCTTCTTGTATTGTTGTATAGTTTCCACCACCTGATATATTTACGTATATATCTCTTGGCTTTATTGAGAATAATGGTCTATTGTGATTTACTAAAGCTATATTACTATAATTTATATTAAATTTCCCAATATTACTAAATATACTTCCTGCGAAATCATATTCTTGTGTTTGTCCTGCTATACATACTAATTCTGAATCGTATTTTAAGAATCCACTAATGTCTGTAATTGTTCCTGCTGATATTCCTATTATGCTACATACGAACATTAGCATTATTAATCCTATTTTTTTTTTATTTATCATTTTGTTTGATTTTATTTCTTTTTTGGTTTATTTCTTTTTTTATAGTTCATTATTATAACATTGTTTGATGTTATAATAAGCTTAATTAAGCCACTATAATAGGTTTGATTGCCATATAAATAATATTATGAATACTATTATTGTTAATATTATTGTTGTTGTTATACTTACGAATATGTATCGTCCTGCGCTTTTTTTAAATTCTCTTTTTTGTTTTTTTGAAGTTGGTATTTCTGTAAATCCAAATATTATAAACATTATGATTGTTAATCCTAATACTGATGTAAACGGTGATTCAAAGTATAAATATCTTTGTGATAGATCTTTTATTTTATCTTCGATACTTATATCTCTTGATACTAATTCTTCCAAACTTACTACTAAACCTGTTTCTTGTGTTATTTTGATTTGTATTGGGATTTTTATGTCAGTACATTTTGTTGACGATATTATTATGTTTCCTTTTGCTTCGCCTACTGGAATTGGTGATGATAGTCTTACTCCTGTTACCGATTGTTTATCTGTATCAATGAATTCTATTATGTTTGTTTGTCTTAATTTGTTTATTAATACTTCATCTCCGCTTATATATTCAAATGATAGTTCAGGATCATAACCGAAGTCTTCATTATTTAATATTGATATACTTTGTTTTATTATATTATCATCTAAAAATATTTCTTCTATTGATAATCCTATGTCACATAATTGTTTATCACCGTTTAAATCTATTGTTGCTCCTCCGCCACCTCCCCCACCGCTTGGTGTTGGTATTTGTACTAAAAATATAAAATCTACACCTTCTATTACTTCTGATGAGTGTTGTAGGCTTGATGCATTTGCGCATGAATAAATTATAGTTCCTGTGTATAATCCTTCATTTAATCCTGATATTGTTATTGTAGCATTTTTTTCAACTCCATTTAATAAATTAAAATTATTTCCTATTGATGAATTTAGTGAATTATTTATATTTAATTCTGTTGCACTAAAACTACAATTTGTTGCGCTGTATCCAGTAGATAAAAGTGTGAATGTTCTTTGAATTGATGATGTTTTTGTGAATGTTGAACTCCATGTAGTTGTTGGTGATATTGTTAATATTGCGCTGTTCTCAACTACTGATAAATCGAATGTTAGATTTATTATTTTATTATCTATTTGTCTTGTTAATGTTATATAAAATATACTATTATTAACTAAACTTAAGCCTGTTGATAGATTCATTTTAATATATTTTATTGATGTTGATGATAAATTAAATGAAGTTTCGTTAAATGTTATATTTCCATAGGTTGGATTAATGTTATCAGCTAATGTGTATGCTTGATTATCTGATGAATTTTGGGTTATTTGTAAGGTAAATATTGTCTCTGTATTGCTTGATAAAGCAAAGTCTACTGATGATTTGTCGTTAATTTTTACACTTATTTCTGGATCTATTATAGTTGCACTTTGAGTGAATGAATAATTAGAATATTCGCTTATTATATCACAATTTAACGCTATAATATCGTTTTCAAGGTATGTTGATACGTTTAATATTGTTTCATTTGTTCCTGATAATACTGTAGCTCCATTTTTTGTCCAATTATATAGGTATGTTGTTGAATAGGTATCAAAATCGTCGTACAAATCTTCACAAACAGAGTTTATTGTGTCTGTATATGTGTATATTGGCTCTTGAAATTCTGTTTGGACTGCTTCAAATCTATCAATATAAAATGTCTCATCTAAATATTGTGTTATTTTATTATCTATTCCGAATATTGTGTATAGTCCTTCTGTGTGTGGTTCTAGTTTAATCCAACAACTTGACATGTAAGCACAACCGCTATATGATTTATCTTCTATCCCTAATTCATTACTAATCATATCAAAAGTATAATGTAATGATAAATTAGTTATATTTAATAACTCTCCATTATAATAATCCGTAATCTCTGATGCTAGTAAATCTCTTGAGTATATTTTTAAATCTGCAATTGTACCATTATAAAAGTTTGATGGAATACCATAATTTATTGTTCCTACTTTCCCTATTGTTGATGTTGATATTGTGCCTGACTTTGTTGTAGAGTTTACTAATGAATTATTTATGTATAAATTTAGATGAGTTGAGTTTGATATTGCACAAAATGAAAATTCATCTTGACTTGGGTATGATATATTTAATTCATTATAGTTGAATAGTAATAAATCATTTGATACTTCTAACGATATTCCACTACTAATATTATCTTTTGAACTGTATATTGTACCATCTGATCCAGGAATAATATAACCACATATTGAGAATATATCTTCTGATAAAATTAAATTGTTTGTTGTTAAGTAGTCATCCACTCCGTCAAAATACATTCCTTTAGATATATATTCTCCATTTATTGTTGAATTAAATATTTTTGGTTCTTCTGTTTCTACTATATGTTGTGTATCATATATTGTAGTTGTTTCAGGTCCTTCTTCAAAACTATAACTTAATCTTGAATTTTCTGGATTAACTATTGAATATGAATCCATTTCATTGTTTATTTCTGATTCTGATAATGTTCTTTCCCAAACCCTTAAATCGTCTAAAGAACCATATAACCTATCTGTTCCTAATGATACACCTACTTTATGCTGTCTAAATCTTCGTTTACTTACACTATTACAATTTGCAAATGTTTCATTTAATACATTAACTCCGTCAATATAATAATTTACATTTCCATTGTTAAATACTACTGCAACATTATACCAAGTATCAGATTCAGGGTTAAAGTCGTAATATATATATTCTAAACCTAAATCACCATAACATCCCAAAGATAAATCGTTGTTTGTTGAAGATTCCGAAATAAATAACCATATTAATGGAGCACTAAGTGTATCACCACCTTCATAAAATATTGTTTTTGGTTCATCATGATATATTGTGTCAAGTTTTATCCATCCTTGTATCGTAAATTCTGTTATAGTTGTATCTGAAAATACACCTGTTTCTAAATCAATATAATCGTCAATATCATCTATATGTACTCCTTTATTGTGTTTTCCGTCTACTTTTGATACTCCATTATATGATATTGCATCATGAAATAATTTTCCTGATATTGTGCCATCATAAAACGATGTAAAATTTATTGTTTGATTTCCAGATACTAAGTAAAAGTTATCGTAACTATTTGAACCTCCTGAACTGTTTATTTGTGGTTGATATGTATTATATTTACTATTTACTGTTATACTTGATGCACTGAATAAATTAATGCTACAAAAAATTATTATTAATAATATTGTCATTATTTTTACTATTTTTCTACTTTTATCTTTTATATTTTTTTGTATCATTTTTATTTTTAATTAATTACTATATAATATATTTTTAATCGTACTGAATATTTCTTTTATTGTGTCAAATATCTTATTATTTAATTGCTCTTTTTTCTCTTCTACATTTTTTAACGAATTATTTGTTCTTGTTAGATCTATTATTGATTCGTCTTTTGTTAGTTTAATTTTTTTTGGCGTTTCATTTAATTTTACTTCTAATGAATTGTTTTGTATAACCTTATTTTGCATTTTGGTTATATTTTCTATTTTTTTGGGTTTTTCTTGTATTTCTTGTTTTATTATTATTTTTTTTTCGGATTCAATTGATTTCTTTTTAGATTTTTTTGATTTTGATTTACCATTTGATTTTGTTTCATGAATTTCTACAATTTTTGGTTCACTTGTTTTATTTAATATTGTTGTATTTGTTGTATTAATACTTGTTATATTTGATATTGTTAAATTCGATAAATTATTAATATTACTAATTATAGGTTTAATGTTTTTTACATCAAATATTGTATTTATTGATGAATTTTCTTCAAAATTATAACTTAATATAATATTTTTTAAATAAATTGGTAATGATGAATTCATTTCTATATTTATTTGTGATTTATTTAATTCTGTTTCCCAAATTCTGAAATCATCTAAAGTTCCATGAAATGTTTCTTTATTATCATTATATTCTCCTTGTATACCTATATAATGATTCCTAAATCTTCTTCTATTAATGTAGGTATGATTTGCAAATGTTTTATTTAATACATTAATTCCGTCAATATAATAATTTACATTTCCATTGTTAAATGTTACTGCAATATTATACCAAGTATCAGATTTTGCATTAAAATTATAGTTTATATAATTTGTTTCGTTCTCACTTTGATAATATCCTAATGATAAACTATTATTTTTAGAAGACTCTGAAATAAATAACCATATAAGATTTCCACTTGTGAATAAACTGTTTCCTTCATAAAATATTGTTTTTTTATTATTATTTGATGTATTTTCTAATTTAACCCAACTTTGAATCGTAAATTCTGTTATTCTTGGTTCATAAAAAACGCTTGTTTCTAAATCAATATAATTATCGGTATTATTAAAGAAAATACCTTTATTATACTTTCCCTCAGTTCTTAATGCTCCATTATATAATATTGCATTATGAGGTCTAGATAATGTTGTTATACTTGATTCTAAGACTGTTTTATTATATGATTCACTAAATATATTAATGCTACAAAAAACTATTATAAATAATAGTGCCGTTGTTCTTATGATTTTTTTTATTCTACTTTTATTATTCATAATTTCTTGTATCATTTTTTATTTATATAATGGATAGTTAATTTTTTGATATTATCATGTATATTAACCCAAATCCTATCATAATTCCTATTATTATGTATATCATTGTTGTATAAGATTGTTTTTCTATTTCAGATTGTATCTTTATTGGAATTATTATATCGGACTGCGATTCGTTTATACTTTCTATACATTTACCTTCGAGACATGAAAATTCACATGTTTCAATTATAGTTATTTCTTTATTTGTTTCACAACTATAAAACTGTGTATTACATTTTTCTGTTGAATTAGCTATTACTACATTATTATTTTCACAATATTTTTCACTTTCATCATTATTACAATGTTTATCTTCTATACATTCAACATTACATTTATTTTTTATTATTCCATTATTAACCCAATTATTATTTTCACATGTTTCATAATTAAATATGTCGCAACTTGTTTCGCCAGTTTCGCATTCTTTTAGATCACATTTCCATTCATTCCATTCGCCTTCTTTATTACAATACATATTTTCATTACAATCATTATTATCATAACATTCAACTGATTTCAAATCAAGACATTTACCATTATCATTTATGTCTAAATATCCGTAACTTCTAACTACCCATGAATCCCACCACCAAGTTGTTTCTACTGAACTTCTTTCTTCATAATCGTAATCATATCCTAAAAATAATGGGCATCCTGTGTAGGTTTCTCCTGCACTTGCTAGTAATATTTCGTCTGGACTTATTATTTTATAATCATAATTATAACATCCTTTATTATCACAATTTGCTAAATCGTATAATTCGTTTTGGTTATTAATATTTTTTCCATCATATAGATATAAGTAATCTCCATCTAATTTTATTGGTATTTTTACATCTCCAACATAATATCCATTTTTGTATGTATTAGCTTTTTTTAATTCTGTTGACATTATATTTACTTTTGCGGATGCTTTACCGTTATCGTTTTTTGCTGATAAACATAATTCGTATCCGTTATCTGGTGTGCATGATGATATTGTTGAAAATGTTTGTCCTATATTTTTTATTGATGAAAAATTATTCCCTAGATAATCATTTCCTCCTTGAATTGAATATGGTTGAATTTGATTTTCTTTTGTTATTAATGGATATAAAAAGTAAAATATTAATAGTATTATGATTATTATTCCTATAATCCATGATATTCTTATATTTCTTTTTTGTTTTCTTTTCATGTTCTTGTACCCATGGCTATTCCTGAGAATGTTAATACATCATCGATTGGAAGATTTGTTTTTATTAAAAACTTTATTTTGTCGAACTGTGACATTTTGTTCCAGTTTTCCATTAAATAAATTATATCTTCTCTACTTAGTTTGATGTTTAAATCTGTTGTTTGATTATTATATTCTTGTATTTCTTTTAATTTACTTTCATTAAATATTAATACTGCCTTATAATCTTCTACTTCTATTGATATATTATCGTATTCTTTTGCTATCTCTGAAATTATTTCGTAAGAGTTTATTTGCTTTATTATTGGGTTTTCTTCTTCGTTTAAGTTAATTGTTTCGGCGTTCATTGTGTTTGTTAATAATATTAGTATAATTAAATACATTATAGGTTTTTTCATTTTCTTTTCTTTACCTCTTTTTTTTTAATTGGTGCAAATAGTAAATATCCAAATATGATTATAACTAGTATTATCTGTGATTGTGTGTTTGATATTATATATTCTATTATATTTCTTGCAAATATCATTATCCACGCAAAAATCACAGATAACCACATAAACTGTGTAAATCTATTTACTGGCATTCCTAATGCAATTGATTGTAATGTTATATATATTGTTAATATTGATAGTAATATTGCTATAATCCACCATGCATATTCTGAAATTAGAATAGATGTTATAAAATCCATCTTTTACTTTTTAGCCTCCTCGCCTAATAAAGCTCTTCTTCTTAACAGCAATGCTCCTATTATTCCAATACCTGCAATCCATAAATAACTATAACTTACTTTTTGGCTTTCTATTGGCATTGTTGCTACACATTTTCCTGTTGTGGTGTCCCAGAGAGGTTTATTTTCTGGACAGTCTGTTTGAACTTGTATACAGTCTGAAGTAATCTTTAGTGTTCCGCTTGAGCATGAATATTTGCATAACTTTGTACTATCTCCTGATACTGGCGCATAGTTTGTTATTGAACCACCGTATTTATCACAGCTTTGATCTTGAATATTGATTATTTTTGCATCGTCACTACATCCAGTTGTTCTTGGTATGCATTCTATATTAGTTGACCTTCTTTCACCTTCTGATGTTGCAACATATTTAAATCCGTCCTCTGCTTCTTTGATTTTGTAGTAATAGTTTGGTCTTGTGATATAAATTTGTGCTCCATTCTCGACATCATTTAAAGTTACTGCCTGTGTAGACATTACTTTCTGTAATCCTGTTACTGCGTTAAATGGGGCATCTGGCAAAATTTCAAATCTATCATTTATATCTATTGTATGGTATTGTGAACTTATTGAATTTGCTTCACAACTTGTTGTTGTTGATTGTACAAAACCGTCGGCTGTTCTTATTCTTAGACCGTATGAAGGATATTTAACTTTTAATTGTGCGTTACCTATTATTTTATCTGTATCAATATAAATATAGTCTCCCACATTTACTGAGTATCTTATTGAGTCTCCTACTATGTCAAAGAATCCTGTTTCTTTTTTACATCTTGAATCATCTGTACTAATTGGTTTTTCTCCTCCGTTTACATTGCATATGTATGCCGTTGCTGTTGAGAAGTCTGATATTTCGTATTCACATTGTATTGAGTTTACGTTTGGTATATATTTTCCAGCTTCGTTTGTTGTACAGCTGTACCATATAGGATCATCTGTGTGAGATGTTTTTTTTATTGTTGCTAAGTTATCAGCTCTTGCAATACATTCTCCCGTAAAATATTGTGGAATATAAATTTCTTCTCCAATTAATGTGAATCCTTGTGGTTGTTGTCCTGTTGTTAATATACTAAAACTTCCTATTATTCCATATATTGATGTTGCAACTAATAATATGAATGCTAATATAAAAAACAATCTTTTAGATTTTTTCATTTTTCTTTTCCTCTTATTTTATTGATTGGCATGAATAATATTATAGCTATAATTATTATTGTTATTGTACTTATTAATATCTCAGTTCTAAAATCTTCCCGTGCATCACTTAAACCTTGATTTGAAAACAAATTTTTTAGACAAAATTCGCATTCAGTTGAATATCCTAATGCATTAAAATTTGTTCCTTTTTGATAACCCCTACATTCAATATCTCTAAATCCTTCACCTAAATCTGTTGTTAAATCTATTGTTTCATTAGTTTCTGGTGTCGTTGGTGTTATTGGAGTTGTTGGAGTTGTTGGTATTATTTCATTACATGATTCTATTGGTAATAAATATCCTATATTACAGTCTCTTTCTTGTATCTTTTGATATTTTACATTGTCAATACATTTAAAATCGTTAAATTCTTCGTAATTACATACTTTTTGTGGCATTTCTTTACATTCTCCACCTTCGCAACCATAATCACATCTTTTAACAAATTCTGTAAATCCTATACTGCAATCAGTTAATCTTTCTTTTTGGTATACATTATTTGTTTTACATACAAATTCATTGTATTCTTTCTTTGAGCATGTTTGTTGTGATTCTTCTTCAAGTTGTTCTGCAAGTTTGTTTAAACATTCTCTTGCTGTGTTATAGTTAGTTGCCTTTTTCCAATTACTATCTTTTGAAGATATACATTTTCCGTCGTATAAATATTTTTTTTCTACGTCATCTGCTACTGTAATTGCTTTATATTCTTCTTTTTCGTAGCATGAGTAAGAATAGTAAAAACCGTCTCCATCTCCTGTGTAAAATTCTTTAAAGTTTGGATAATCATTTAAACTGTTTACTAGCCATAAATTCTGGAATATGTCGGTTTTACATTTTGATTTATCAAAGGCGTTATCACAAAATACAAATCTTATTAGTTGTTGTCTTTCACAACCTTTTCCAGCCAACAATGAATAGTCGTTGCCTTTATAGTATTGGATTCCTGCACTTCTTACATATTCATAACTATTTGCTCCAAAAAAATTATCTAAGTTTGTTGATTTATCTGATACAAATACAAATTGTGTTGGTGTTGTTTCTGTATTAATATAATAGTTAAAACTTAGGAAATTTTTATGATTTGGTGGTGCAGTAGTGTCATTTAATACTGTTAGTTCGTTATCTTTTAAATAATAATATAATCCTGTGGAAATTACTATTAATATTAATATGAATGATAGACCTAGTCTAATTCTTTTCTTTATTTTTTTGTCTATTTTTCGTTTTTTTGCCATTTTTATTTATGATAGGTTTATTGTAGCTGTAACATTTGTTTGGTTAATTAATGTTGATGAATTTAATATTGTTTGATTAGTTATATCTATGATATTTTGTCCAATATAACTTTCTCCCCCTGTAAAGTGTATTATTGCTGAAAATACGAATAATAGTACGAATGCTAAACCTAATTTTAAGAATGGTGATCCTATATCTCCTACGTTAACATCTAATATGTCTATTATTATTGATGATATTTGATATAAGATTAAAAATCCAGCTATTATGAATAATATTCCAAATATTAAATCACCTTTTGGTATTTCTGTTTTATTTAGTATGTATAGTGTGAAAAAATCCCAAACTGATGAATAAATTATTCTTGTACCATTTAAATATGAATCTAATATTGCTTTAAATATTGTTATTTGTCCTATACTCCATAAATTTAAATTCATAATTAGTTCTTTTACTGAAAATATAGTTATAACTACAAATACCCATAGTAATTTTAAGCTTAATCTTTGTGGAGATAATGCAGAAAACATTGATTTTATGAATCCTTGACTATTATTATTTATCATTTTATTTTGGTTTTTTGAGCTACTGATGTTTCAGTTCTAAATTTTCCTAGTAATAATGCTACTGATACAAGTATTATACCACTTATTACTGATACCATTGGACTCCATCCTTTTGATTCTATGTATCCAAGTAATCCAAATGAAAATAATACACCACCTGCTACACTTACAAGTAACCATAATATTCTTTCAATTGGTTTTTCTTTTTTTCTTTTTGCCATTTTTTAATGTATAAAATAGGTTTTGTGATTTAATCTTATAAATGATAGTTTGAAAATGTGTTTTAAGTTGTTGTTTTCTGGTTTAACCTGTTTTTTCTGGTTTAACCTCTTTTTACAACTTAGTTGTATTTTTCTTGTTAAACTTGTTTTTTAATACCTTTATTTATAAATTCCTATTATTCTGATATTAGTAAACATTGTATTGTTGGAAATCATTATAATTAAGTTTGGATTCTGTGGAGGCGAAAGTCTGTGAAGCAGGGAAGTGACCACTTTAAGTGGATTCCTTTTGATTCATTGATTTTGGTAACTATACAATAACAATGTTAATTTAAGTTAACAAATGGCTAGAAAAAAAAGAAAAATGACCTCAAATAATAATACTATGTGGGTCGTAATATTAATCTTAGTTGCAGTTGTTGGTATGATGTTCGGATCTAATTTCTTTGGTAGTGTAGCTGATACACCTTCCAGTTTAAGAGATGCAGAACTTGCGTCAGCAACATTAACTTGTCCAACTGATGGTGATACCTCGCTTACTATTGATGTAAGAAATATCCTGAATACTACTGGTACTGAAGGATTTGATGCAACTGTATATGTTCTTGCAGAAGATGGCAGTATTGTAACCTCTATTACTGATACTACAAATCCTACTGCTGCGACTGTTACATGTGGTTTCAAGTATGCATTGGCTGTTGTAAGGGCTGATGGTGAGAATGGTGATAATTCACAAGTTCAGAGTATTCTTGCTAAACCTTCTGGAAGTAATGCTGTTGTTGAAGGCGGACAAGTATATTTTACTGCTGATAGATCAAACATGGGTTTAACTCTAGGTGTTGAACAGCATGGTGTTTTACAGTTCAGAGTATATGATAATGTAGACGCTAGGTTTGCTTACGATACTGGTGATACTGATAATACTGCTTTTGAAGCTGATGGTACAACTTTTACTGATGGTGATAATTCTACTGCTTTTGCTGTAGGTTCTGGTGGTTATATTGATTTCAGGATTGATATGCAGAGTACTGGTACTGATACAAATGCAAATGATGCTTACATGTTAGTTGCTGTTGAAGCTCCTGTTAATATCTGGGACGAGCCAACTATTAAGTTTGAGAATACAGTTCTAAGCGATGTTAAAACTTCTGCTTTGAGTGCTAATGAGTTAATTGGTTTAACTGATTATGAATATGTGTATAAAATTGATGCCAAATTATTGGATGATGTTTATTCAATGGATTTCTATATGAAGGCTCTTGCTGGTGCTGATCCTACTGCTGATGTTCAGATTGACTTTTTCCCTGCTGGAAATTTCTTGAAGACTGATGGTACAGGTATCATGACTGGTTCACATGTTGATGATTCTGCAAAAACTGCTGTATTTACGACTCAGGATGTAACTGTTGATATTTCATAAATTTAATTTTTATATTATTTTTATAAAATAGTTATGCAATAAGGGTTATGCCCTTATTAAGATACATTTTATATAATAAAAGTGAATATTATAAGGTATTGTTTGGGTATGCCGTAATATAGGGTTAGATTCCCTACACTTTTTTAATTAAAATAAATAAAAATGGGAAGATCTAATGTTTTGGCTGATGAGAATTATAATCCTTTTATTTTCTCTATGATTATATTTGGAGTTATCTTTATTTCTTGGGGTGCATTGAATAAAGTTGAAGCAGGAACATTATATGTTACTCTGTTTTTAGTTACAATTGGTATTATTAGTCTCGTTAAAAGTAATATAAAAGAAGACAAAGCTACTTTGAAAAAATTGTATAAATCTCCATTTCTTTCTAGTACGAAAGTTGCTATTGCGATGTATTTACTTGGATATGTTGTAATTTTTGGAATAAATTTTTTTGGAAAATTCATTAAAAATTCTTTTTCTACTTTGCAATTTTTTAGCCCTTTGTATTTTTCGGGTAGTGGTGGTGGAGGTAGTGGTATATCTTCTACTTATCTTGCCTCTGTTATTGAGAATACTGCAGGTTTTAAGTTAGCTTACAGTGTTTTTGTTGCTGGTACTATCGAGGAATTTGTATTTGGATTTGCTTTATTTTTAGGCGGATGGATCATATCATTTTTTATCCTTGAATTTTTGTTTGACAATAAAGCACCCTTTGGATTAAGTAATAAAACTTTTAGTAAACTTTTTTCATATGCTTTTGTAATTGTAACTTTTACTGGTATCCATGTTCTAAATGCTAGTTATGAAGGTGTTATGTTTGTTTGGGCTGGATTATTTAGACTTTTAATGACCATTGCATTATATGAGTTAGGTTTAGGTTTATCTTTCACTATGGGAATGCATCATGCTAATAATTTCTTTGCATTTTTATTCTTTGAAGGCGTAGCCGGATTAAATAGCACTACTGGAATATTGTATATTATATTTATGCTTGGTTTGTTATCGTTTACAATTAAAAATATATTCACTAAGAAATTTAGAAAAGATTTTAAGAAAGATATTAAAGATTATAGGTTATGATATGTTTTGTATCATATAAATAAAATATAAAATGGCTAAATTAAGAAAACCAAAAGTATTAGTTAAATCTAATAGACAAGTAGGAAAATCTGTTAAGTCTATTGATAAACAGTTAAAAGCTCTTGCACCTGGAAAAAGACGGTCTTCAACTGGTAAAATTTATTATGAAAATCGTAGAAATAGAAGTGATTTAAAGGATGATACACCGAGTAGAATTGTTAAAGTAAAAAAACATACACGTTTAAATGAAACTATTGATGTTAAAAAGCATGATAGGAAAATTGTTGTAAAGTCTGCTGTTTCTGGTTCTAAAATGAAATTAAAAGATGATGTTATAATTAAAGCGAAAATTTCAGAAAAAGAAACTAAAAAAGAAAGACAACAACGATATATGAAAGAGATTAAAAATAGAGTTAATGCTCCGTTTGTAAGTACTAATGGTGGGGCTTTTGGTTCTGAAACTGTATTTGTTGATATATCTTTAGATAATAAATCGGATTGGGCAAATGGATATAGAAGTAATTCCAGACACATGACATTTAGATTATTGTTTGATGAAATGAAAATGGATGTTATACAAGAATATTATAAGTTTTCAAGACCTAGTTTTAGAAAATCTAAATTTAAAAATGTTGATGATGCTATTAATAGAATAAATGACTACATTATTAAGAAATCTAATCCAGAGTTACAACCAAAAGTTAAACCTAGAGTAGAACCAGTTGGTTTTACAAAGCAAGAAGAACAAAGGATAATAAAAAGATTAGATGATTATTTGACTGCAACTTTAATAGATAAAGAACAAGTCTCATCTGTAAAATTAGCTGTTATTGGATTGGTTTCTGATAAAGAAAGTTTTACATATGAAGAGATTAAAGATAATGCTAATAAAATAATTGAAATAAGAAAACTTAAAACATATGAAAATACTATTAATAAAGAAAGTAAAGATTCTTTTCAGGATAAAAAGGAAAGAAAAATTGAGAGGTTTGAAAAACTTTCAGAAAAGAATAGAGCAATTTCTAAACAGAATAGTCCTAGTAATATATTAGGCGAAAAGAATACAGGAATACCTTTTGGTCAACCAATTTTAGTTGGTCATCATTCAGAACGTGCACATAGAAGAGCAATTGCAAAGATGGATAGTCAATTAAGAAAAGGGTTTGAAGCAAGTGGTAAAGCTGATTATTACAAAGAAAAAGCTAATATTGTTGCTAATAGTACTATAATTTCAAGTGATGATCCCGAAGCAATTACAAAATTAAGAGATAAACTTGATAAATTGGAAGATAGAAGAACGAAAATAAAAGCCTTTAATATTAAAGCTAGAAAAGAAGGTACAGAACAAGCTCCTAGTTATATGTTGCAAAATTTATCTGGTAATATTAGAACTGTTAAATTAAGGATTCAACAACAAATTAAGAAATCTCAATCAATAGATAAAGAATATTTTATTAATGATGTAAGAGTTGAAGAAAATGTTAATGATAATAGGATAAGAATACATTTTGATGGTAAGCCCAGTCAAGAAATGATAAATAAACTTAAAAATAATGGATTTAGATGGTCGCCTTTTAATACTGCATGGCAAAGACAATTAAATGATACAGGAAGAAGAAGAGTAAATAGTGTTTTGAAAAATTAAGAAAAGATCTTGGTTTTGACGGTTAAATCTATTAAAATCCTTTAAATTACCTATTCTTTATATAAATAAAAAAGATTATTATTATTTTACCAATAAAAAAAAATGGAAATTATTATTGTTAAGTCAAAAATTAAAGAAGTTGTTGGAGATTGTAATATCTCAAAAGATTTTTTTGAATCTTTAAATGAAGTTGCTTATTTAAATTTGAAGCATACTGAAGAAAAGGCTAAGGCTAATGGTAGAAAAACTGTTCAAGCTAAGGATCTTTTTGTTGCTGAACATGTAGAAGCGCCAATGCTAATTGTTAAATCAAAATTAAAGAATGTTATTTCTGGTTATAATGTTTCTGGTAATATGGCTGAAGGATTAAATCAGTTAATTGTAAGAATTATTAAAGAAGCTGTTTTAACTGCAAAAGCTAATAATAGAAAAACTGTTAGATCTATTGATTTATAATCTATTATTTTATTATTTTTATATTTTAATCATCTATTTCTCTTTCTTTTCCAAAAAGTTTATAAATATGTATATACATTCGTTATTATGGTAAATAAAAACCAAGTTGAAATATATGAAGTAAATAAGAAAAATAAGCAACTTAATAAGATTGAGTTGGCGAGAAAGAAAAGACTTTCTTTGAAGAAACAAAATAATTTTGTTAATAATATTATTTGTTATCCTTTAATCTATGCATCTAATTTGATTGTTAAATTGAAACATTCATTGTCTAATAGTATTTTTAATCTATCCTATAAAAAGAAAAATAATCCTATTTATAATCATCTACAAGTTCCTGATTGTTGTTTTTGCGGTTATACTAAGAAAGTTTCTAAAAATATTGTTATCAGTAAAGTTATTGATGCATATATTGTGAGTAAATCAATTGTAAGAGGTAAATATTAAAAAAATGGCAGAAGATTATATTAAAAGAAAACAAAAAAGAACTTTTATGATTATTGAAGCAAGAACTACATCTAATGAAAAACATAAAGAGGATATTGATAATGCTATTAAAATCATGAATGAAGCTATTGCTAAGATTGAGTCTAGTACAAAAGGTAGAGTAACCATGAATACCAGTGTTCAACTAGAGATTGAAAAGGGTAATGTTGATTCTATTATTTTTTAAAAAATGGATTATTGGTTTAAATGTCAAAATTGTGGAAGTGAGATTCAAAGTAATAGTACTGAAGATAAAATTCCAAAAGAAGTAAGTTGCATTAAATGTTTTCATAAAAATAAAGTAGTTGGACATAATATACAATTATTTACAAAAGATTTGGAAACAATTGATGAGAAAGTAAAAGAAAAAGTTGAAAAACTTTTATAAAATTGAATAAAAAAAATGAATGATCAAGAATTAATTAATACTTTTATAACAGGAGGTATATATAAGTTAAGTGTTGATGAGATGATTAGACTTTTGAAAATTTTACATTCTAATTCAATCACAAAATTTATATCTTACCAGAAAAATAACCGAGCTTTAATTTATGCGCCTGTTAACTGGCAGGGTGATAGAATAATTATGATAAATCTATCTAAAATTAATTAAATCTATTTTTTTAAGCTTTATTTATCTTTTAAAATAGAAAGGTTTATAAATATGGGGCTACATCATATAGTATGGTAAATGAAACAAGAAAGATAAGAAAAGTAAAAAACTGTGAAGGATGGATTTTAAAAACAAATAAAATGGAAGTAGAAAGATTAGCTGTTTCATTAGGAATAAATTTTAGTTGGGCACTTACAAAGGAAGAGTTTGCAAATAAATTATATATTGAAGGATTAGAAGAAAAGTTTTTGGATGAAATAAATAAAAGAAAGGTAAATGGGAAATTAGGTCTAGGTTTCAATTAAAATGGAAACAGAATTATTTAAAGATGAACTAAAAAAAAGAGGTATATTTAATAAAAGAAAAATATCTTATTATCTACAATTTTATAAAATTGATTTAAGTGTAAATGAAAATATAAATTTATATATTAAAAAAACTAAAAATCTAAAAAATGAATAAACAAGAATTAATAAACACTTTTATTTCAGGTGATTTTTATAAATTATCTGTTGATGATATGGTTGTGTTATTAGATTTATTACACTCTAACTCAATAACTAAATTTATACCATTTCAAAAAAGTAATAAAGCTAGAGTTTATGCACCTGTTAACTGGCAGGGTGATAGAATAATTATGATAAATCTATCTAAAATTAATTGAATCTATTTTTTCTTATACTTTTATATCTTTGATATGCTTTTTTTACTATCTGTAATCTATTATTTTATTATTATATTCTTTCTTGACTATCATTAATCATATAATATAAAAAAGTCTTCTCAAATTGGCTTAAAATTGTTTTGTCTAAAAATAATTATAGTAATTTATTTATTTTTGCGTATTTTTCTAATTTTTCACTTACATCTATTAAAATATCTTTTTTTAATCTATCGAATAGAATTTTATTTGGTTTTGCTCCACCCCATACATTCGTGAAGTTATTTTGTTCTGCTATTATTATTTCTTTTTCAATTAATATATCTATTTCTTTGTATAGTAATTTAGTTTCTTCTTTAATGCATTTATTTATTGTATTTACTATGAAACTTCCTTTTAATGATATATTTTTATTTTTATTATTACCTAATGTTAATTTTATGAATTTTTGTAATTCGTTATTTTTTTCTACCATCTTCTTTCTCTGTTGTGTATATTTTTAGATCTATCTTTTTTTCCATGTCTTGTCTTTCTTGGTCTTGCAAATCCTATTATTTGTGATTCTGTTTCAAATTCGTCATAGAATGGGTTTCTTTTCATTTGTTTGGTTTTTTTTAGTTTTGTCATTTTTTAATTAATCTCCAATAATCTTTATTTGCTTCTCTTAATTTAATATTATCATTTTTAGCTATTTTATACCACTTATAAAATAATATTGGATATAAAATAAAGCCTATAATTCTATCTATTAGTGTCATATCATGTTTTTTCATAATTTTTTTTGCTTCTTTATATTTTATCATTTTTTAATTAAAACTCGTGTCCCACTTTACATCCTTGAGGGATGAATCTATAAATTTCTCGTGATTGTGGTGGAATGTATATCCATTCTTTCGTATATGTATGATTATCTAAAATTAAGCCTCCTACATCTTCTGGTGCTTTTAATAGATATATTATTTCTCTGCTCATGATACTAGATATTGATTCTGTTTCTGCAATATATGAAAGTAAAGTACAGTCTGAACCTTCTGCTATGTCTGTATCAATACCTTTTTGGTTTTGATATATGATTATATTGTCTATTCCATCACTACGATACATTGTCTGACAATTTTTTATTAAATGTATTGATGCCTCGTTATAATCTATTTTTGAACAATATTTCTTTGCATCGTCAAATATTATTAAAGTTTTTTTATATTTTCTAGTGCCTTTACTTTTTACGACGTATTCTCTGGCTTTCTCTACTGCTAATGTAATATCAGTTGAAAGCAAGTATCCGTCTTTTTGGTAATAATTAAGGACTACTATGTTATTTTCTTCTCCCCATTCTTTCTCAAAGTTAATTGTGTTATATTTTCCAAATAATCCTTCTTCTATCGCTATTCCTATTTTTGACATTGCAGATGCCTTTGTACTTGGCATTAGATCACTCGCACCTATTTGTTTATGAATTTGTTTTAGATTTTTTGCGCCTTGTTTTACCAATCCCGCACAGTATGCTCCCGCCATTGCACTTAATCCTAATGCTGTCCATGATTCTCTCTGAGTGAAAGTGTTAATTTTGTGTGAATAGTATTTCATGCCTGTGAGTGAAAATTGTTTCATTTCTGCATGTTCTTTTATGTGTGATGCACAATAGTTGGATATTTGTAAGCTTTCATTCTTTGATTTTGGGTGTAGTCTATGTGTTTTTCCTTTTTTTCTTGCTACTATCCATTCTGGCTGTTTCGGACATATAATTAATATGTTATATTCTCCGCTTTTATGAAAGTCTGATACTATATTCTTTATTAGCATTGTTTTTCCTACACCAGAAGAAGCAAGTATTCTCATGTTCATGAATTTTGATGGATCTATATCTAAATAAACTATTTCATCGTTTGGGTATTGATAGTTGGTATCATCGAATGGGTTTACGTATCTTTGTTTATCCCATTGATATTTGTTTCTTGGGTTATTGCTTATACCTAGATAACACATTCCTCTATCCTTGAAATAGTCTTCTTCGATTTTTATTTGTGTTCTATATTCTGTTAGAAATGTTTTGTACGGTGATGAATGTTCTTTATTTTTTATTTTTATTCGTTTTTTCATTCTCTAAGTACCTTATTTAAATATACCATGCCATACTCCTAATATTCCAAAATTAAATATAAATATTATTGTCATTTGCATATTGTTTATATTTGCATAAAATATACATAATAAAAAGCATACAAAAAAACCAATTAATATGTTTGTTTTTAATATTTTTATAAACTTATTATATTTTTTCATTCTTTATAATATCTCCATCCTTCTATTATTTTTAGATTACTTCCATTTTCTATACTTTGCCAACTTTCTGGATAGAATCTTATTTCATTTTCTGTAATTTTAAATATCTTAAAATATCCTTTTACTTTTCCGTCTACTGCAAAATATATTCTATCTACTTTTTGTTTTGGTGGTCTATTTGTGCCCCATATACAATATTTATTTTTTGATGCTCTTGTGTCGTTTAATTTGTTGATTAATGTTTTATGTTTTAAGAATATTATTATTCCTACTATTTTCTTTGCGAATATACTACTCATTTTCTATTTTTTTTCCTCCTAAGTAACATGTTACACATTTACCGTTCATTAACATTTTCGGAACTGTGTTTTTATCTGGTATTTTTCCGCATTTATTACATTTCCATTCTATTCCTGCCTTTTCTGGTTCTTTTTGATTATTTTTTTCATCTATCATTTTTCCCAATTTCCTATTATTTTATTAAATCCTAACTCATATCTTTTACATTTGTACCTCTTACATAATTTATTAAATATATTTTTAGCTTCTTTTGATTTAAATTGTCCTGCTAAATTACAGGCTTTTACAAATAATATCCAATCATTAATTGAATCTTGTATATCACAATATAATGGACATAAATATGCTACATCTTTTTTATAAAGATAATCAATCTCTATTGTTCTTATTATTTTGCTTTTTAAACTCATTTTGTTATTCCTCCTCTTTTTTAAATCTGTCACAATCATTTAAATTACTTAGATCATCAAAATAATCATCAGGTTTGTTTTTATATCGTTCTAAGTTATTAATAAATATTGGATAATCATTTTCATCTAATTCACATGCAGGTGCAATATATTGCCAATTTTCTAAATATAAATGTTTTGCTTCTTTTATATCTATTTTATGAATTGGTAATAAGTTTTCTTCTTTTAATATTTCTAACATCTTTTGATGAGCTATTGATTGTTTTTTCTTTTTTTCTATATTAATATTTGATATTTTGTCTTCTATTATACTATTATTGTTATTATTTGAATTAATGTCAAAATATGAATCTGGGTTATTTTCTTCTATTTGGTTTTCTATATTATTTGTTCCCATGGCATTTAATGTTAATAATTTAATTTGTGATTTCAAGTCGTCTATTTCTGTTCTATGTCTATCTTCTTGTAATGTCTCTAACTTTATGTTTAGAATTTCGTTATTTTTTTCTAGTTCTAATAATTCGTCTTCTAATTGTTCATTTGATTGACTGACCTTTTCAATAATTTCAACTAAGTCTATTATTTTTTCTTCGATTTTCTTTGATGCTGTGTTCATTCTTATTTCTATGTCTGAAATAATTTTGAATAAGTTTTTGCATACTACTGATATATGACCATTCATTCGTCCTGATCCTGCGAGTTTAAACAGTTCTTCAATAGCTTTTTTATGAGCGAATGTCTTATTCATACCATTCTGATCTATTATTGTTGTTTCTGTTTGAGATAGATTTAATCTTTTTGAATTAAATTCAATAGCTTCTTTTATTTTATTTAAATTATCGTCAACGTTTAGTATTTCTGTCATCTTTTATTTTTGTTGTTGGACTTGTTGCCCCCCATAACTATTTACAATTTCTCTACTGAATTTTACGGCTTCTTGTATTTTTTTTTTGTCAAAATCGTCTACATTAAGTGTATCTACGATATTTAACAGCTTCTGATGTCCGTTCCTAAGAAATTTTATTTCTGACATCATGGTTTCATAATGTATTTTAAATTCAGCTGGTATATTTCCCCGAAAGCTAAATTCTTTTTGTCCTTTCTCTAATCCAATGAAAACGAATCTTGTTATTTTTCCAGTTAATTCGCCCCTTATTGGGTCATACTCTGGTATATCTCTGTAGAGATATTTGAATGCATTTTCATTTCTTATAATTGGTGTTAATTTACCAAATATATCTCCTGCAAGTTTAAATTTAAGAATGTATTCATTATCTACTGATCCTATACCATAAGAATATGAATTCGTACCTAAAAAGCAATATGACATTTTTTCATTACCCATAGTAATTTAATGATTGATTTATTTATATAATGAATAGATAAATTTATTTGTTTTGTATTATATTTTTTATAAGTAAATAATACCCCCCTGTATAACGTAGTTATACAGAGTTAAAAATAAATAATCGTACCTATTTCAACCTCTTGTATTTTCCATCATTAATTAACTTCTGAAATTTATCGACTGTTATTTCACAATCGTAATTTGTGAATCCACAATCCATTAAGTTTATTGGAATTAATGTCATTCTATCTTTTATAGTATTTAGAAATGATATTTTTAATATTACTCCATCATTTCCAATATATTGTTCACCTTGGTTTATTGTTATTTTCATCTTTCAAACTCCTCTTTCAAAAATTTTAATTCATCAACAATTTCAGATTGAGCTGTTTGCCATACTTCACAACACATTTCAAACTTATTTGGTTGTGGCTTTTCAATTATTTCTTTTATTATTTCTTCCATTTTTTTTAACTTAAATATCGTACCTATCCCTCTAACAACTCAATAAAATCCACAATTATATTTGGTGGGTTTAATGAATTATCTTTCTCATTCATAATAGCAATTGTATCCTTTAATGCTAATTTCAATGAGTCTCTCTCATTCTCACTTAATTCAATTTTATATTTTTTATTTATTGTTATATTCATCTTTCTAAATAATACTAGGTATTTTCATAAAACACATCCAATGTGTTTTTGCTCTTTTATCAGAAGTATGACCAAACAAAGGTTGCATAGGGCATAGAGACAGAATGGTTGAAACCGAAATACTGCCCTCATTCCATTTAAAAACAAGAATGCCGAAATCATCAAGAACTCTTAAACATTCTTCGAAACCTTGTTTTAGATCCATCGGCCAGTCTTTTTCTGATAATGTACCATAGGTTTCATTGATCCAGGAATAACTCCCTTCTTTTTTGAAAATATGAGGAGGATCAAATACAACCAATTTAAAACTCTTATCTTTAAATTTTATAGATCTAAAATCTTGGACAATATCTTTGGCCACATCTGACTTTATATCTGCAAAAATTGTTGATGGATG
>Ga0193954_1000098_pt1 | contig 47925 bp, 42 predicted proteins | sample BB_5_MG_FD_140340 | JGI IMG/M metagenome (GOLD analysis project Ga0193954, IMG submission 140340) | Microbial mat bacterial communities from the Broadkill River, Lewes, Delaware, United States - BB_5_MG | ecosystem: Environmental > Aquatic > Freshwater > River > Microbial mats | place: USA...
GAGTTTTGTATGGTGGTATTTGTTTTGTCTGAAGAATTGCAGGAGATTAAGAGTCCTGTGAAAATTAATGCCGTGATGATGTGTTTCATGTTGGATTTTTAGATTGTTAGATTTTTAGACTGTTAGATTTTTAGATCGCTAGATTATTGGATTGAATTGTTGTTTTTAAAGTTACTAAAATCTGATGAGAATTGGGAATTTGAGTCAATTATGATTCTGTATTTTGAAGCGTTTTGATACAAAATTTTCAGAACAACGAAAATTTCACTCGAAGTACCGCTGTATTCATCATAAAAAAATCCTGATGGGTTGCATCAGGATTTTTAATTCTATAAATAAGATTTCTGCTTCCGCAGGAATTGGTGTTATTCAACAAGAACCCATTCTCCTTTTTCAATTAAAGGAATGGCTTGCTTATATTTTACTTCTTTGGCTTCACCGCTCATCACATGCTTAATGGTTACTTTATCATTACGACCAATTTTAGGTTGTTCTCTAACAATAGTTTCTACCACTTGTTGTTGGCGAGATGCACCTTCACCAGCTTGTCTGCTTTGTGAAGAACGCTCATCTAAATTTTGAATCTCGTCTTTTTGAGTTTCTAATTTTTCTTGTTTACGTTGTTTTGCTTCTTGAATGGTGTTAGCTGTTTCTTGTGGAATTTCACCTTTAAATAAGAAGGAAATCACATCTTTATTAACTTGGTCAATCATAGCTTTAAACAGCTCAAAAGATTCAAATTTATAAATTAATAAAGGATCCTTTTGCTCGTGAACTGCTAACTGTACAGATTGCTTAAGTTCATCCATTTTACGTAAATGTACTTTCCAAGCATCATCAACAATGGCTAATGTAATGTTCTTTTCAAAGTCATTAATTAACTGTGTCCCTTTGGTTTCGTATGCTTTTTCTAAGTCGGTAACCACTTGTAAGTTTTTAACACCATCTGTAAAAGGCACAACGATACGTTTAAACTTATCGCGTTGCGTGTTGTATACATTTTCAATTACAGGAAATGCTAAATCAGCAGCACGTTGCATTTTTTCTCTGTAGTGTTTAAAAGCAGCTTTATAAATAGTTCCAGCGATATCAGTGGCATTCATTTTTCCGAATTCAGCTTCAGAAATAGGAGATTCCATAGAGAAATAACGAATTAATTCGAATTCAAAATTCTTAAAATCGTTAGCGTTTTTATTAGTTTCAGCGATACCTTCAGACGTGTCAAAAATCATGTTTGCTAAATCGACTCTTAATCGTTCACCATGTAAGGCATTACGACGACGCTTGTAAATCACTTCACGTTGCGCGTTCATAACATCATCATATTCTAATAAACGCTTACGCACTCCAAAGTTATTCTCTTCCACTTTTTTCTGTGCACGCTCAATAGATTTAGAAATCATACTATGTTGTATCACTTCTCCTTCTTTTAAGCCCATTCTGTCCATCATCTTAGCGATACGTTCAGAACCAAATAAACGCATTAGGTTATCTTCTAAAGACACATAGAACTGTGAACTTCCTGGATCTCCTTGACGACCAGCTCTACCACGTAACTGTCTGTCTACACGACGCGAATCGTGACGCTCAGTACCTACAATAGCTAAACCTCCGGCTTTTTTAACTTCTTCGCTTAACTTAATATCGGTACCACGACCAGCCATATTGGTAGCAATGGTTACTTGTCCTGCATTACCCGCTTGTGCTACAATTTCAGCTTCTTTTTTATGTTGTTTCGCGTTTAAGACGTTATGCTCAATTTTACGAATACTTAACATTTTACCTAAAAGCTCAGAAATTTCAACGTTAGTTGTACCAATAAGAACAGGACGACCTGCATTTGCTAGTTTTACAACTTCATCAATAACGGCATTGTATTTTTCACGTTTCGTTTTGTATACTAAATCGTCTCTATCATCTCTAGCGATTGGTCTGTTTGTTGGAATTTCTACAACATCTAATTTGTAAATTTCCCAAAGTTCGCCTGCTTCTGTAACTGCAGTACCTGTCATACCAGACAGTTTACGATACATTCTAAAGTAATTTTGAAGCGTTACTGTTGCAAAAGTTTGCGTAGCAGCCTCAATCTTTACATTTTCTTTAGCTTCAATCGCTTGGTGCAGTCCGTCTGAATAACGACGACCATCCATAATACGACCTGTTTGCTCATCGACAATCATAACTTTGTTGTCCATAACAACATATTGATTGTCTTTTTCAAATAAAGCGTAAGCTTTTAAAAGTTGGTTTAAGGTATGGATACGTTCTGATTTAATACCGAAGTCTCTAAATAAATCTTCTTTAAGGCTTGCTTCTTCTTCAGAAGATAAGCCCATGGCTTCGATCTTAGCAATTTCTGTACCCATTTCTGGCATTACAAAGAAATCAGGATCATCTTTACCAGATAAGAACTCGACTCCTTTATCTGATAACTCAACTTGATTATTTTTTTCATCAATCACATAATAGAGTTCTGCATCTACTTTAGGCATTTCTCTATTATTATCTTGCATGTAGAAGTTTTCCGTTTTTTGAAGTAATTGCTTAATTCCTTCTTCACTTAAGTATTTAATTAAGGCTTTGTTTTTAGGGATACCTCTGTAAGCTCTTAATAATAAGAAACCACCTTCTTTAGTATCTCCTGCTGCAATTAATTTCTTTGCTTCGGCTAAAACACCAACTAAGTATTTACGTTGAACTTCTTCTATTTGTTGTACTTTAGGTTTTAGAGCATCAAATTCGTGTTCTTCTCCTCGAGGTACAGGGCCTGAAATAATTAATGGTGTACGTGCATCATCGACTAATACTGAATCGACCTCATCGACAATAGCATAATGATGCGGACGTTGTACTAAATCGTCTGGCGAATGTGCCATGTTATCACGTAAGTAATCAAAGCCAAATTCATTATTAGTTCCGTAAGTAATATCTGCGTTGTATGCTTTACGACGTGCATCAGAGTTGGGTTGGTGGTAATCAATACAATCAATACTCATTCCATGAAACTGGAATATTGGTGCCATCCACGCGCTATCACGTTTTGCTAAGTAATCGTTAACCGTTACTAAGTGTACTCCTTTACCTGCTAAAGCATTTAAATATACCGGAAGCGTAGCTACAAGCGTTTTACCTTCACCAGTTTGCATCTCGGCAATTTTACCTTGGTGCATAGCAATACCACCAATAAGCTGAACATCGTAGTGAATCATGTCCCAAGTAATTGGCTTACCTGCAGCATCCCAAGAATTCGCCCAAATGGCTTGATCGCCTTCTAAAGTTACATAATCGTGACTACCAGAAATTTCACGGTCAAAAGCATTTGCCGTCACTGGAATCTGTGTATTATGAACAAAACGTTTAGCTGTTTCTTTAACGACAGCAAATGCTTCAGGAAGAATATCGTTTAAGACTTCTTCTGTTACATCGTATATTTGGTCGTCTATTTTATCGACTTCCAAATAGATGTCTTCGCGCTCGTCAATATCTTCAGTGACTTGCGCTTTTTCTAAAAGTTCGTCTTTTTTTGTTTGAAGAGGTTTTCTAGCTTCAGCAATTATGGCTTTAAATTCAGCTGTTTTAGCCCTCAGTTCATCGTGTGATAAAGCCTCTAAAGCTTTTTCGAAAGTTTTTATTTTTTCAACAATAGGTTTAATTGAACTTACGTCTTGTTTGGATTTGTCTCCAACAAAAACTTTAAGTACTTTATCTAAAAATGTCATATTATAATATTTGTAACGGATTGATTGGTGTCAATCTTTTTTTGTTAATTTCAGTTCGTTTGTTTTAAACACGCCTATAGTCTCCTAGTGGAGACAGTGGTTAGTTGTGAGTTTTACAATTTCCGGTTTAGTTTTAATTTTTAGGAATTAAAAAAACCAACCGAAAATAAAAAAAGTCTCTCAGTTATAATAACGCAAGAGACTTTTTTGTGATAATTTTATATGTTAATATTCATCCTCATTCCAGAGGTAATCTTCGTCAGTAGGATAATCTGGCCAAATTTCTTCAATAGAGTCGTAAGAATCTCCTTCGTCTTCTATCGCTTGTAAATTTTCAACAACTTCTAAAGGTGCTCCTGTTCTAATTGCGTAGTCAATAAGCTCGTCTTTGGTCGCTGGCCAAGGTGCATCACTTAAATAAGATGCTAATTCTAATGTCCAATACATAATTGCGTTGTGATTTTATTTTTTGCAAAAATAATTTTTTAGTTGAACAATCCAAGAAAAAATTGCATTAATTAGCTCTTAGCTTATATAAATTAATTTATCGGTCTCGCTGAACATTTATATTTATGTGGTTTGAATAATTCAAATGGCACTTATAAATGTTTCATCAGTAATAAAAGAACGTATAATCTTCAACTTTTGGTTTCGGATTAGCTATTGTGATTTGTAATCCTATTCTGATTTTGATAAATAAGTTATGATTCTTTATTAGGAATCCATTTTATCTCTTCAGCTTGTAAGTCATGTGACAACTTCCGTGCCAACACAAAAAGGTAGTCAGATAGTCTATTAATATACATCAATGTTTCAGGTTGAAACGGTTCTAAATCATTGAGGTGTGAGGCCAAACGCTCAGCTCTACGGCACACTGTGCGTGCTATGTGACAGAATGACACGGTTTGATGTCCGCCTGGTAAAACAAAATGCGTCATTGGAGGAAGGCTGTCTTCCATAAGGTCCATTTCTTTTTCTAATTTCTCAATGTCTTCGGTTGCTATTTTCGGAATATTTAAGCGAGCCTTACCGTTTTTTAGAGTTGCTTTTTCTGGATCTGTGGCTAAAATAGCCCCAACTGTAAATAACCGATCTTGAATATGCATTAATGTGTTTTTATACAATTGGTCAATGTCTTGGTCTCTGATTAAACCAATGTGCGAATTGAGCTCATCAATGGTGCCGTAACTTTCTATTCTTATATGATGTTTAGGAACGCGTGTGCCACCGAAAAGTGCGGTTGTTCCTTTGTCTCCTGTTTTTGTATATACTTTCATGTAAACAAAGTTAAGAGTTATGTGTTAAATGCTGAGAATTATGAGTTAAAAATTATATGTTTTATTTGTAAAGTGTGAAGTGTAAAGTTTTGAGATTTGAGGATGAAGAGTGAAGGAAATAGAATAAAGAGGATAGATCCGAGAGTTGTGAGTTGTTGGTTGTTGGTGATTGGTCGATAGGAAAGAGACAGGATGCAAGAGTCAAGATTATAGAGAATAGAGTTTTTGGTTAGACATGACGAATTTGGGCTAAAGGCTAAGAGTAACTCCTTACTGAGCACTGCCTACTAAGCACTGCTTACTGAACACTGCCTACTGATTAAACGTATCACTCTCAATAACACCATCTCGTAAACGAATGACACGTTTAGCATGTGCTGCAATGTCTTCTTCGTGAGTTACCATGATTACTGTATTACCAGCAGCGTGAATTTCATCGAAAAGTGCCATGATTTCAGTACCTGTTTTAGAATCTAGGTTACCAGTTGGCTCATCTGCTAAGATAATAGAAGGTTTGTTAACTAAAGCTCTGCCAACAGCGACACGCTGTCGTTGTCCTCCGGAAAGCTGGTTAGGTTTGTGGTCCATTCGGTCTGCTAAACCAACATCTGTAAGTACTTCTGTAGCGCGTTTTATACGTTCCTTTTTTGAAGCTCCTGCGTATACCATAGGTAAAGCTACATTATCTAAAGCTGTTGTTCTTGGTAGTAAGTTAAAGGTTTGAAATACAAAGCCTATTTCGGTGTTTCTAATATCAGCAAGTTCGTCATCTGACATTTGACTCACATCATTCCCGTTTAAGTTGTATGAACCAGCAGTTGGTGTATCTAGACAACCTAATAAATTCATTAGTGTAGATTTACCGGATCCAGAAGGTCCCATTATGGCTACATATTCGCCACGCTTTATGTCTAAATCAATACCTTTTAGTACATGAACAACTTCTTGTCCTAATTTAAAATCTCTAATGATGTTTCTAATTTCGATGACGTTGCCACTCATATATAAAAGATATTATTACTTAAATCTTCTGCAAGATAAAGGAATTTAAAAATCGGTTCATTACATAAGACGTTAAAGTTGTAGACTTGTTACAATCTAATTTTAAAATGTTCTTCTGCTTGTTCTTTTCTAAAGAAAACAAACCCCATATGGAAGCAATCTACAGTGACCGTTACAGCGTTGTGGTTTTTTATGTAATCCCAGGCTTCAGTCATGCCTTTAGACCAATAAATATCATCAAAAACAAAAACAGAATCATTATGAGTTTTTGGTATTAAAGCTTCAAAATATTGAATGGTAGCTTCTTTATTATGATGCCCATCGAAGAAGATAAAATCGAAGTTGTTATCGTTTAAAACAGGAATTTTGTCAATGAAATTTCCAATTTTATATTCAACATTATTAATGCCTTGTTTTTTTAGCATAGATTGAGCGAAATTAGATGTATTTGAGCAGCCTTCAATTGTAATTATTTGCGAAGTATTATTTGCTAATGCTATAGCATAAGTTCCCATGCCTAAAGACGTTCCTAATTCTAAAACTTTTTTAAAACCGAAATACTTAGAAAGTCTAAATAATAACCGAGCATCTTTTTTAGAACTACTAGAGGTTTTTGCCATATCACTAACCTTTCGTTGCTTGGCATCTAAGGTTTTTGAACCTGCACCTAAGTCTGTGATATTAAGAGTTGTATTAGAGTTCTTTAAATCCTTTTTATAATGTTTGAGTTTTGTATAGGCTTCATAACTAGTTTTGTCATAAAGGCATTTGGTTACAAAGCTATAGACAAAAGGGGAGTGGACTCCATGTTGATTGGTAGCTTTTGAAAGGAATTGTATATATGCTTTTATTTGGTACACGTTTTAGATTTCCGAGTTTTAGAATTTCTTTACCACTTGTAGATTTGTTATTAACCTTCCAATTTTTCGGCTAATTCAAACCAACGCATTTCTTTTTCTTCAATGGTATCAATAATTACTTGTAATTTTTCGGAAAGTTTACTGATTTGATCTTGGGTTAATTCAGGGTTAAGGAATTGGGCTTCTAATTCTGTTTTATCTAATTCTAAGGCTCTAATTTTAGACGTTAAATTTTTGTATTCTTTTTGTTCGTTGTAGTCTAGTTTGTTGGCTTCATTTTGCTTTTCAGCTTTTGTATTATCAACTTTTTCTACCGTTTCAATTTGCTTTGGTTGGCTACTGTCATAAGCTCTAAAATCGGAATAATTACCAGGGAAATCATCAACAACACCTTCACCTCTAAACACAAACATATGATCTACAATTTTGTCCATAAAGTAACGGTCGTGAGACACCACTAATAATACACCCGGAAAATCCATTAGGAAATCTTCAAGGACATTGAGAGTTACAATATCTAGGTCGTTGGTAGGCTCATCTAAAATTAACACATTTGGGTTCTGAATTAAAACAGTACATAAGTACAGTCGTTTTTGTTCGCCACCACTAAGTTTCTCTACAAAATCCCATTGTTTTTTTCTGTCGAATAAAAAACGTTCTAATAATTGTTGAGCACTAATCTGTCTGCCTTTAGATAGTGGGATGTATTCCCCAAATTCTTTAATGACATCAATGACTTTTTGATTAGGTTTTGCTTTTATTCCTCCTTGAGTATAATAGCCAATTTTAACAGTTTCTCCAATAACTACTTTACCGGCATCTGGTTGTAAACTCTGTGTTAAAAGGTTTAGGAATGTCGATTTTCCTGTTCCGTTTTTTCCAATAATGCCTATGCGTTCCCCTTTTTTGAAAGTGTATTCAAAATCTTTTAATATAGTCTTATTTTTAAACGCTTTAGATACTTTATGAAATTCTATAATTTTACTTCCAAGGCGTTCCATGTGAATTTCTAATTGCACTTGGTGGTCATTACGACGTTGGTGTGCTTTAGATTTTATTTCATGGAAATCGTCAATTCTACTTTTTGATTTTGTGGTACGTGCTTTGGGTTGACGACGCATCCAATCTAATTCTTTTTTGAAGAGCTGTTTGGCTTTGCCAACTTCGGTGGCTTGGTTTTCTATTCGGGCTTCTTTTTTCTCTAAATAGTAAGAGTAATTTCCTTTATAAGTATGTAATTCGCCATGGTCTAATTCTATAATTTCATTACAGACACGTTCTAGAAAATAACGGTCGTGCGTAACCATGAACAAGGTTTGTTGTGTTTTTGCGAAATAGTCTTCTAACCATTCAATCATTTCTAAATCGAGATGGTTGGTTGGCTCATCAAGAATTAAAATATCCGGTTTGCTTAATAGCGCTTGAGCTAGTGCTAAACGTTTTTTTTGACCACCAGAAAGTGTGCTTACTTTCATAGATAAATCGTCTAGCTTTAATTGCGATAACGTTTGTTGGTATTGGGTTTCAAATTCCCAAGCATTAAATCTATCCATAGCTTCAAAAGCTTTTTGGTAAGCATCAGCATCTTCAGGATTTTTTAGGGCGTGCTCATAGGCTTCAATGATTTTTAAAATGGGGATGTCTGAAGCGAAAATGGTTTCTTCAAGTGTAAGCTTAGGATCTAAATCGGGTTCTTGATCTAAAAAGGCTAATCGTAATCCTTTTCTAATGACGATTTGACCATCGTCTGGAGAATCTTTTCCAGCTAAAATATTGAGAATAGAAGTTTTTCCACTTCCGTTTTTAGCTACAAAAGCAATTTTCTGATCTTTATGAATACTAAATGATAAATCCTTGAAAAGTACAAGCTCTCCAAAAGACTTAGAAATGTTTTCGACGTTGAGGTAATTCAAACTGTTTTTTTTTACAAAGAACGGAAATAAACCAAAAAGAATACTAATAGTTTTGATATTACTATTGATACATTATATTTGTCTTTAAAGATTTATTGTACATATGAAGCGTATTAAGCTTTTAATTATTGTGTTGAGTTGTGTTATTGTTTCGTCCTGTATTCCTCATAAGGACACTATTTATTTACAAGACAAAGGGAGTTCAATTAATGATACCATTCCCAATAACTTGAGTGAAGTTCAGAAGCCTTATAGAATTCAGATTAATGATATTCTTAATGTAAAAGTTAAATCTATAGACCAAGAAGCTGTAGCTATTTTGAACCCAAGTGGAGAAGAGAAGTTAAATGCTAGTAGTGCAGAACGTGCTTATTTTGATGGCTTTACTGTAGATGTTCATGGGAATATTAGAATTCCAACTTTAGGCTATATTAATGTTTTGGGTTTTACAACCGAAGAAATTGAAAAGATAATTGAAAAAAAGTTACTCGATGAGCAATTTAAAGAAACTGCAAATATTTTTGTAACTGTTAAATTGGCAGGTTTGCGTTATACAGCAAATGGTGAAGTTGGTTCGCCAGGAAGTAATGTGTTGTTTTCGGAGCGCGTTAACATTTTCGAAGCTATCGCAAATGTTGGAGAAATACCTGTAACTGGGAATAAAAAGGATGTTTTAATTATTAGGCAATACCCTCAAGGTCAAAAAATACATAGTTTAGATTTAACAGATATAAACGTTATGAAATCTCCCTATTATTATATACAGCCTAACGATATAATATATGTAAAACCATTGAAGCAGAAATCAATGGGTACAGGTGAAACAGCTGTTTCTAGTTTAACAACTATAGCGTCTATAGTATCAATATTGGCGACTTCAGTATTGCTTTATTCAAGACTATAATTAATTATATATGAGGGATTACGAAGATATAGGCGAAGGAGATTCACAAGGTGTTGGTTTTGATTTTAAAGGGTTTTTATTTAAAGCACTGAATCTTTGGAAATTAATTTTATTGTGTATTGGTGCAGCTTTACTTGTTGCTTATTTTATTAATGTACGAAAGGAGAGTATTTATAGGTTAGACTCTTTAATAACTATAGATAACGAACAGAATCCGTTTTTTACGGCTAATACAAGTATTTCATTTAATTGGGGTGGTGTATCTGGTAAAGTAGGTAGTATTTTAACAGAAATAAAAACAAGAACTCATAATGAACTAGTTATTGATTCATTAGAGTATTATAAATTATATCTCAAACAAGGCAAATACCATCTTATAGATATTTATAAAGATGCTCCGTTTAATGTTATAACAGATAAGTCTAAGCCTCAGGCACTAAATAAGGAAATAGGGATTAAACTTCTGGATGACTTATCTTATGAGATTTTTTATGAGTTTACTGAAAATAAGGTTTTGACTCAAGTATTTGATTCTAAGGAAAAATTGACAACTAGTGTTAGTGTAGGAATGTTTTCTAAGGTGTTTAAGTATGGTGAGGTTGTAAACACTCCTTTTTTTAATGGAGTTGTTAATTTAAAGCCAGGTGTGTTGGTGACTAAAGGTGACACATACTTTGTGAAATATTTAAATTTTGACAGTGTTGTAAATCAATATAAAAACAGTATTAATATTGAGCCTTACTCTAAAGAGTCTTCATCCGTTTTGAGGTTGTCACTTATTGGGAAGAATAAATCTAAAATTGTTGACTTTCTCAATGCAACATCTGCTATTTTGAGTAGAACAGAATTAGAACGAAAAAATCTCTATGCTACAAATACCATAAAGTTTATTGATAGTAGTTTAGGTGCCGTAGATTTAAACCTGAAAGCTGTAACGGATGAAATGAATAGCTTTAGAAAGGATAATAAAGTCTTTAATGTAGAGGATGAAATAAGTCAGATTTCAGAACAGTTGAAGGCTTATGATCTAGAAAAACTAAATGAAGAATCTAAGTTAGATTATTTAAATACTTTAGAAAATTATTTAAGAACAAAAACAGACTACACTAAAATTGCAGCACCATCATCTGTTGGTATTGAAGAAGGAAATATTTTAACAAGTGTAAGTCGAATTATAGCTCTTTCTGTAGAAAGACGAAACCTTGAATACTCCACTAAAGAAGGGTCTATACTTTTTGAAGATGTAGATCGCCAGCTCGATACTGAGAAAAATGTTTTGTTGGAAACAATTAATGTTACAAAGCAAACTATAGGTGTACAATTAAATACCATAAATAGAAAGATAGCTAATTTAGAATCTAAGCTTATAGGGCTTCCTGAGGACCAACAAGAATATCTAAAGATTCAGCGTAAGTTAGATTTGAGTAGGGAAGCTTTTGATATTTATCAAGCTAAAAGAGGTGAAGCTGCAATTGTAAAAGCAGCAAACGTATCTGATATTACTGTTATAGATGAGGCTAAGGATATTGGAGATGCTCCAATTGGACCAAATAGAACATTAAATTACATGATGGGTTTAATGATTGGTTTTTTCTCCCCGATGTTTTTGATTTTTGTAGTTTATCTGTTAGATAGTACCATCCATGGTTCAGACGAAGTTACAAGGATGTCTAAAATTCCAATTTTAGGATTAATAGGCAAATACCGATACAAAAATAATTTAGTAGCTTATGAAAAGCCAAAATCTGCTGTAGCTGAGTCTTTTAGAGCAATTAGATCGAGTTTGCAGTTTATTTTTAAAAATTCTGTTTCTGAAACAAAGGCGAATACCTTAATGATAACATCTTCAGTTAGTGGTGAAGGGAAAACATTTACATCAATTAATATTGCAACGGTTTATGCCCTTTCCGGAAAAAAGACCATTCTGTTAGGATTAGATTTACGTAAGCCAAAAATATTTGGGGATTTTAATATTACTAACGAAAGAGGTATTGTAAATTATCTTATAGGAGACAATAATCTTGATGAAGTTGTTACAAATACTCATATAGAGAATTTAGATGTAATTCCTTCGGGACCAGTTCCTCCAAATCCTTCTGAATTATTGATGGGAGATAAACTAAAAGAACTCATAACTATGCTTAAGCAAGAGTATGACATGATTATTTTAGATACACCTCCATTAGGTTTGGTTACAGATGCCTTAGAGTTAGTGCAATATGCTGACGCCACTATTTTTATGGTGAGATTGGATTATACTAAAAAAGGAATGCTGCAACTGGTAAATGCAAAACACCAAACAGGGGAACTTAAAAATGTGAGTTTTGTGCTTAATTTTTATAGACATAAAAACAATCATAATTATGGCTATGGTTATGGCTACGGTTATGGTTATGGCTACGGTGTTTATGGAAATACATATCATGAAAAAGACGATTCTTCACTTCTAAAAAAGATTAAGAATTTCTTAAAAAAAATATAAATCGTTTTAATTATTAAGTATTTTGATCACTAAAACTCAACTTCTAGTCAAACGTATTTTTGATTTAGTTTTAGTGCTATTGTTTTTGCCTTTATTAATCATTCCTATTCTTGTACTTATTATTATCGCTACTATAGATACTAAGGAATTTGGTGTGTTTTCACAGAAACGTGTGGGGCAACACGGTAAATTATTTAAAATTTATAAAATTAGAACCCTAAAAGAAGGTAAGCATCAATTAGGTCATTTAGATCAGAGTGCTAGTGCTATTGGAAAATACCTAAGACGTACTAAATTAAACGAGTTGCCTCAATTATTTAATGTACTAATAGGTGATATGAGTTTTGTTGGTCCAAGACCTGATTTGCAGGGTTTTGCCGATGAGTTAAAAGGTGAAGATCGAATTATTTTAATGGTAAAACCGGGAATTACTGGTCCAGCCACTTTAAAATATAGGAATGAAGAACGTGTATTAGAGCGTCAAAAAGACCCAGATAACTACAATAGAACGATTATTTGGGTAGATAAAGTGAAAATCAATAAAAAGTATGTTCTTAATTATAGTTTTTACTTAGATTTGGCATTCATTTTAAAATCTACTTTAAACAAATGACACATTCAGAAGATAAGATTGCAATTATAGGATTAGGTTATGTTGGTTTGCCTCTTGCCGTAGAGTTTGCAAAGAAATTCTTTGTAGTTGGTTTCGATATTAATAAACAACGCATCAGTGAATTAAATACTGGTTTAGATAAAACATTAGAAGTTGACAACGAGAATTTAAAATCGGTTTTAACTACAGACTTAAACTCTAGTAAAGGTTTATATATTACAGATAACGTTGAGGCATTAGCTGCTACAAATGTATATATTATTACAGTGCCAACTCCAACAGATGCATTAAATAAGCCTGTATTTACACCTTTAATAAAGGCTAGTGAAACTGTAGGTCGTGCGATGTCTAAAAATGATATTGTTATATACGAATCAACGGTTTATCCTGGTGCAACAGAAGATATTTGTGTCCCTATTTTAGCTGAGGTTTCAGGTTTAACTTATAACAAAGATTTTTTTGCTGGTTATTCGCCAGAACGTATAAACCCAGGAGATAAACAACATACTGTAACTAAAATTTTAAAAGTGACTTCTGGTTCTACACCAGAAATAGCTAAGAAAGTTAACGATTTATACTTAAAAGTAATTACAGCAGGTACGCATTTAGCTCCTTCGATAAAAGTAGCTGAAGCGGCTAAAGTTATTGAAAACTCTCAACGAGATATCAATATTGCTTTTGTAAATGAATTGTCTAAAATATTTAGATTACTAGACATTGATACTAAAGCGGTGTTAGAAGCTGCTGGTACGAAATGGAATTTCTTAAAATTCTCACCAGGTTTAGTGGGTGGTCACTGTATTGGAGTAGATCCTTATTATTTGGCACAAAAAGCTATTGAGTCTGGTTATAATCCAGAAATTATTTTAGCTGGTCGTAAGATGAATGACAGTATGGGAAGCTACGTTGCAACCGAAACTGTTAAGATGATGATTAAAAAAGGAGCTACGATTAAAGGATCTAAAGCCCTTGTTTTAGGAACAACTTTCAAAGAAAATTGTCCAGATATCAGAAACTCTAGAGTTATTGATATTATAGAAGAGTTAGAAACATACCACGTAAATGTAGATGTTTATGATCCTTGGGCTTCTAAAGAAGAAGTGAAACATGAGTATGGTTTCGACCTAATTACTGATTTTGGAGATTTAAGTTCAGATTACGATGCTGTTATTTTAGCGGTTTCGCATAATGAGTTCTTAGAATTAGATATTACTAAATTAAAGTCACAAACAGGTGTTGTTTTCGATGTAAAATCATTACTTCCTTTAGACGCCGTAGACGCAAGATTATAATGTATTCAAACCCACATCACACAGTAGACCTATCCGAATTAAGTTTTTTAATCACGGGAGGTGGAGGCTTCATTGGCTCTAACCTAACAGAATACTTATTAAAGTATAATGCTAAAAAAGTAAGAGTTTTAGATAACTTTTCTAATGGGCATCGTGAAAATTTAACTGAGTTTATGGATAATCCTGCCTTTGAACTTATAGAAGGAGATATCAGAGATTTAGAAACCTGTAAAAAAGCAATGGATGGGATTGATTATGTCTCTCATCAAGCAGCTTTAGGTTCTGTGCCTCGCTCTATTAATGATCCAGCAACAACGAATGAAGTTAATATTTCTGGATTTTTAAATATGATGATTGCATTAAAGGATAGTCCTACCGTAAAACGTATGGTCTATGCAGCGTCTAGTTCAACTTATGGAGATAGTAAAGCATTGCCTAAAGTAGAAGATACTATAGGTAAACCTTTGTCTCCTTATGCTGTTACAAAATACGTAAATGAATTGTATGCTGATGTGTTTGGAACAACTTACGATACTGATGTAATTGGCTTAAGATATTTTAATGTATTTGGCCCTAAGCAAAGTCCTAGTGGTGCTTATGCTGCTGTAATTCCATTATTCATGCAGGCGCTTAAAGATAATGAGCCTTCAAAAATTAATGGAGATGGTGAGCAAACAAGAGATTTTACTTTTATAGATAATGTGGTTCAGGCTAATGTAAAAGGATTTTTTGCCTCTAAAGAAGCGAAGAATGAGGTCTTTAATGTAGCTTGTGGTGAGCGTATTACTATAAATTATTTATGGGAATCATTGCGTATTGCAGCAAATTCTGAGTTAAAGGCTGTTTATGGGCCTAATAGACAGGGAGATGTAAGAGATTCTTTAGCTGATATTTCAAAGGCTCAAAATTTATTAGGTTATAAACCAAAATATACTGTAAGAGAAGGTTTAAAAATTACTTGGGATTCTTTTAATTAGAGAAAATTTATCTATAATTGATTTGTTTGTTTAAAATTAATATCTTTATTCCGAGTTAATTAAATAAGGTCTAGTGTATTCCCCTGATATTTCTAAACTTTAATATAAACATTAATTATTAATGACAAATATTTTAGTAACTGGAGGTGCTGGTCAGTTAGGGAGTTCGATTGCTGCTAAACTAGCATTAAAAGAAAATGTAACGGTTGTAATTATAGATAACCTTTCTACTGGAGAAAAATCCAAAATTCCTAAAAAAGAAAATATTAAGTTTATAAAGGCAGATGTCAATGATTATAATGACATTATCTCAATCTTTGCAACTTTTAAATTCGACTATGTCTTTCATTTTGCAGCAGTTGTTGGTGTTGAAAGAACATTAGAAAACCCAATAAATGTCTTACATGATATAGACGGTATAAAGAATATACTGTCATTGTCTAAAAATTCTGGTGTAAAACGTGTTTTTTATTCGAGTTCATCAGAAGTTTATGGGGAGCCTTTTGAAATTCCTCAAAATGAAAATACAACACCTTTAAATTCAAGATTACCTTATGCCATTGTAAAAAATGTTGGTGAGGCATTTCTTAAAGCATATCAAAGGGAAAACGATTTAGATTATACAATTTTTCGTTTTTTTAATACCTATGGGCCTTTTCAGAGTAATGATTTTGTAATGCCTAGATTTTTGAAATTGGCAATGAATAATCAACCTATTCCAATTTATGGTAATGGAGATCAAACACGTTCATTTTGTTATATTGATGATAATGTAGATACTTGCCTTAAAGCCTTATATGAAGATGCGTATGTTAATGATGTTTTAAATATTGGTAATGGTGATGAAATAAGCATATTACATTTGGCAGAAAAAATTATAGAGCTTACTAATTCAACATCGGAAATCATTTTTCTTCCGTCTTTAAAAGAAGGCGATATGACTAGACGATGCCCTGATATAACTAAGATGAAATCCTTACTAGGAAGAGATTTAGTTACTGTAGAAGAAGGGATAATGAAAATGATAAATCACTATAATACTTATACAATTCAAAAGACTTATTAACTTAAGTAATTTTCCTTTCTTATATTCGCAATATTATTAAAAAACAAGTTTATAATTGAAAACTGCAGAAGAGCATTGGTTATATGTCATTTCTTCAAAAAAGAAACTTCTAGATCTTAATTTTAAAGAAATCTGGAATTATAGAGATTTATTATTTTTATTTGTAAAAAGGGATATTATAACATTGTATAAACAAACGGTTCTCGGACCGCTTTGGTACTTAATTCAACCTTTATTTACATCACTAATATTTACTTTAATATTTAATAACCTAGCAGATATTCCTACTGGTGAAGGTGTGCCTAATTTCCTGTTTAATTTAGCAGGTATCACATCTTGGAACTATTTTAAAGACTGTTTGGTTGGTACTAGTGATACCTTTAAAAAGAATGAAAACATTTTTGGAAAAGTATATTTTCCTAGAGTTATAATGCCTATGTCTGTTGTCGTTTCGAATTTATTGAAATTTGGTATTCAGCTTTTGGTATTTATTGGTTTTTATATCTATTACCTATATTTTACAGGCAATACGTTTAATGTTATGCCACAATTAAGTTTATTGCTTTTACCTCTGTTAATAGGTTTAATGGCGCTTTTAGGATTAGGTTTTGGTATGATAATATCTTCAATGACTACCAAATATAGAGATTTAACTTTTCTAGTTCAATTTGGTGTGCAATTATTAATGTATGGGTCAGCAGTCATGTATCCAATGTCTTATTTTAAGGATAAATTGCCTAATTATTATTGGTTAATAGAATGGAACCCCATTGCTATTATCATTGAGTCATTTAGGACCATGGTCTTTGGTGTTGGAGAATTAGACATCAATAAACTAATATATACTATAATAACAAGTTTTATAATTTTTCTGATAGGATTAATTATTTTTAATAAAACTGAAAAAAGCTTTATTGATACCATATAATGAGTTCAGAAATAATTTTAAAAGTAGAAAATATAGGTAAGCAGTACCGTTTAGGACTTGTAGGTACAGGTACTATTAGTCATGATCTTAATCGTTGGTGGAATAGGATTAGAGGAAAGGAAGACCCTTATTTAAAAGTGGGTGAAGCCAATAGTAGAAACGAAAAAGGTAATTCAGATTATGTATGGGCTTTAAAGGATATTAATTTTGAAGTGCGTAAAGGAGAAGTACTTGGGATTATTGGAAAAAATGGCGCAGGGAAATCGACCTTATTAAAAATTTTATCTAGAGTTACTTCACCAACAGTTGGTGAGATAAAAACAAAAGGACGTATTGCATCTTTGCTAGAAGTTGGTACAGGGTTTCATCCTGAGATGACAGGTAGAGAAAATGTGTATCTAAATGGAGCCATCTTAGGCATGACTAAAGCTGAAATAAAAGATAAGATAGATGAAATTATTGAGTTTTCAGGTTGTTTAAGATTTATTGATACACCTGTTAAGCGTTATAGCTCTGGTATGAAAGTTAGATTAGCATTTGCTGTTGCAGCTTTTTTAGAACCAGATATTTTAGTTGTTGACGAAGTCTTAGCTGTTGGAGATGCCGAATTTCAAAAAAAAGCTATTGGTAAGATGCAAGATGTGTCAACTCAAAGCGGAAGAACAGTATTGTTTGTTAGTCACGATATGGCAGCTGTTCAAAACCTTTGTAGTAGAACCGTAGTTATAAAAAATGGCGGTGTTAATTTTATTGGCGAAACTAGCGATGCTATTAGTAATTACCTATCAGACGACAATCGTAATAGTGTGCAGTTTCATGGGCGTAAAGGATCTGGAATTGTAGCGATAGAAGACATTGAAGTTGTTTCAGAAAATTTTGGAAATAATATACAAACAGGTTCACCGGTTCAATTTATATTTAAATTAAAAAATAGAGATAAAGTAAAACGGAAAGATATAAGGTTCGATTTTAGGATAGACGATGAAAAAGGGCAACGAATTACTTGGCTAAGTGACTTCGTGGTAAGCAATAAGCAAAGCCCAGATGATATTATCAATTCTATTGTGTTTAATGTCAAAAGGTTTCCTTTAAATAAGGGAATATATTATATTACAACATATCTAACCGTTGATCGTACTGTATCTGATTGGATTCAGAATGCTTACTCTTTTTCAGTCGTTGGAGGGGATTTTTATGGAACAGGAAAGATACCGCCTATTAACCAAGGTAAAACACTACTCGAATATGATGTTACCTAATTCTATGAAAAAAATAAAAACGTTTTTGTACAAGCAAAAAAAGGTACAGTCAGATATAAAAAAACAATCTCTTGAATTAGAATGGGCTCACATATATCATGATAGTATAAGAGGTCGTGAGTTTTTAGAAAAACTTCCTTTGTACATCGGAAGATGGGCCGGAAATTATACTTTTTTTTATATACTTAATAGAGTTTTAACGGATTATAAGCCCTCAAGAATTATTGAATTTGGGCTTGGCGAAAGCACCAAAATGATTACTGCACATTTAAAAAATGAACTGCCAGATAGTACTCATCTTGTTGTAGAGCAAAACCAAGATTGGCTTAATCATTTCTCTTCAAGATTTACATTAACTAAAAATACAGAAGTTAAAATTCTTCCTCTAAAAAAAATAATTCATGAAGAAGAAGAGGTTAATACTTATGATGGAATAGATCAACTTAGTAAAAATAAGTATGATTTATTTGTTATTGATGGACCGTTTGGAAGCAAATCTAATTCTAGAATTGATATATTAGAATTTATGAAAAATGCTCAAAGTTCTGACCAGTTTATAATTATAATGGACGATTGTCATAGAAAAGGGGAATATAGAACCTTTATGAATGTTTGTAAAATGTTAGATAAGAAAGGTATTGTTTATGCAAAAAACACATTTAGAGGAAATAAAACTGTGGGTGTTATTGCTACTGAACAATATAAATGGGTTGTTTCAATTTAAATGAGTTATAGTCAGTCACTTGTTTCGGTAATAATACCAACTTTTAATAGAGCACATATAATTAGTGAGACACTAGAAAGTGTATTAGCACAGACATATAAAAACTGGGAATGCATTATTGTAGATGATGGAAGTACAGATAATACAGACGAAGTTCTATTAGCATATACAAAAAAAGATTCTAGATTTAAGTATTATAAACGTCCAGACGAATATCAATCAGGAGGTAATGGAGCTCGTAATTATGGTTTTGCAGTTAGCAAAGGAGTTTTTGTAAATTGGTTTGATAGTGATGATTTAATGCATTCTGATAAAATAGAGCATCAAATTAATGCTTTTACTTCAGAGGAAGATTTTGTTGCCTGTTTTGGTCGGCATTTTGGAGCTAATGAAGATCAACTAATCATTAAAGATGTTTTGAATGACCCTCTTTATGATTATTCTTTTAATTCACATAGTTTTCCAACACCAAGTATTTTATGGCGAAAATCTTTTTTAGAAGATAAGGCACTGTTTTGTGAAAAATTGGTGATATATCAGGAGTTAGAATTTCATTATCGAATGCTTACTTATAGACCCAAATACCAAATCATTAGAGAAGAGTTATATAATGTTAGAAGAGGTCATCAAAGTATAGTTACTAATAGATCTAAACCTAAGTTTAAACATTCAACATTATATTGTTTTACTAGTAAATATAAATTAACTAAAAAAGTTAATGATTTGCCTCTACCTCTTAAGAGGAAAATGCTAAATTATTTTTGTTATAGAATTACATCAGCATCTTTTGGTGTATTGGCTGATTATAATTTAAAAGAGAGAATGAAATTTCTGTATTCACATTTTAATTTGGTGAAAGGGTTTAAGAATCACATGAGTACAACGGATTACACTAAACTATTGTTCGGATATTTTTTTTATGCGATCTTTAATAAAGGTTACGATGCTTTTTTACCGAGAAAATTTGATTATAGAAATTCAAATAAGTAATGGAAAATACTGTAAAAACCATTTTAATTAGTCAGGTGCCAATTCCTTATAAAAAGACAGGGAGCTGGACAACGATGTATGGTTATTATATAGAGCATTTTAAACACAAGATAGATTATATCGTTTGCGATGAAAATCATACAGACAACAAATCAGTACAATATCAGCATCTTAGAGGTGTAAGTGTTTTAGATAAAATTCAGAATAAATTTATAAAAGGAAAACGTTACAATAATTATTTTGAAGCATTAGATAAAATAATAGAGCCTAATACCAAGTATATTATTCAGATTGTAGATAACAAAGGTGTCGTAAATCCACTTCATCAGTTTTTATCTAAAAAACATAACCGAAGTAATTTTTGCGTTCAATATTTTTATCATGGCTTCATATTAAACTTTAAAAATAATGAAGGAGCGCAGTTTTTTAAATCTATAGATGAGCTTTTTCTACTAACAAAACAGGCGCAATTAGAATTAAATAAAGTATACGGAGAAACGGGTTTAAAGATTCGATATTTGCATAACGGCGTAAATTCAGAAGTGTTTAAAACCATCGCTTATAGCGAAAAAATAGAGTTAAGACAGCATAATCATATTAATACAGATGAATTAGTGTTTTTATGGTGCTCACAAGATAGACCAAAAAAAGGACTAGATATTGCCTTGGCTGCTTTTGATAAAGTTCATACAAAATATAGTAAAACAAAGTTATTAGTTGTTGGTGTAAATAAAGTTATTGAGCAAAGTGGAGTTGAAGTTATTGGTAAGGTGCCCAATAAAGATTTACCTAAATACTACCAGATGGCAGATGTTTTTTTATTTACTACCTTGTGTGAAGAAGGCTTTGGTTTGGTCTTGGCAGAAGCACTTAAGTGCGGATGTTATTGTATCGCATCAAACTTTGGAGGTGTTCCAGAAGTTTTAAATTTTGGAAAATATGGAGTTTTAATAAACGAACCCTTTAAAGTTGATAAATGGGTTATAGAAATGGAAAATGCAGTTAGTGAATTTGAAGCGAAAGGTGAGAACCCATATTTGAAAGATTTACCAAAAAATAGTTATAACCTAGAAGATTGGTGTAAACAAATGAATGTTTTTATTGATGAAGCTAGTATTAAACTTCATAATAGCTAAACATTGAAGGAAAACACACATAAAGTATTAACTATTATTTATTTTAGCATTTAATTAAAATTGAATTTGTAAAACGTATTGAATGCATTATAAAAAGATAGCAGTTGAAGGGTATAAGAAATTTTCTAATATTGACGGTAATCAATATATAGCAGGAGATTACGCCCTAGAAATTATTCTTAGAATTATAACAGATTTTAAGATTAAAAAAGTCTTAGAAGTTGGTCTAGGAATAGGTTCTATCTCAGATACGATACTTAAACATTCAAAAGAAAATAATGTATCTATTAGCTATTTTGGAACAGAAGAGAATGACTTTTGCCTTAAAGCATTGCCACAAAATGTTGTGGATTATAACCGAATAGCACTTCATAAAACAATAAGTGATATTCCAAAAACAGAAAAATTTAATTTTATTATTATTGACGGTTCAGATGATGCGCTAAATAATGTAAAAGAATTGCTTAACAGTAATGCCATTATGTTTATTGAAGGAGGAAGACAGTCTCAAATAGATATTATTAAACAAATTTATCCTAAAGCTTTAGTCGCAGAAGTTGTAAGTATGAGAAGACCTCCAAGTTATGGTCCTTTTCACCAGAAATGGACAGGAAGTGGTAGTTTAATTTTTTGTGAACCAACACCAAGCCAAAAGTTATACTGGTTTAAAGAAAAAGTACAATCCTATTTTAAACGAAGAATAAGAAAATACTTTAGTAGATATATTTAATTCATTTTGAGTAAAGTTTTCCATATAGGCATTCCAAAATCTGGTACAACGAGTATCCAATCTGTGTTAGAAAAGGATGAGAGAATTGCACTTTCTAGATCGGCCTATTTTACGACTTCGTTATGGTGGACTCATAAGGAAGAACCTTTAGTCACAAATAAAATAAACATAGAAAGTAATGAAACTTTAATTACAGCGGGTTTCAATAAAGTAAAGCTTACCGAAGTTTTTAATCGTATATCTAAAGTTCATCCAGACTCCAAAATTATCATTACTATAAGAAAACAAGAAGATGCTATTGTATCTATGTTTAAATACCATATAAAACATAATTTTAAAGGTGTTAAAACCCTAGAAAATTGGATGTTTAAAACCAATTTGGGAATAGATTATCTCAGCGTGTGTATGTACGGCGATATCGCAAAGCTATTATTACTGCATTTTAAGAAAGAGAATATTCATTTTTTGTTTTTCGAAGATTTAAAAACGCAACCAGATGACTTTTATAATGCATTTTATAACATTTTAGGATTATCTTTTAAACCCGAATTAAAGAACCGTCCTAAAAATATAATGACATTGTCAGAAAATCAATTGTATCTGTTATCAAGATTAAATCTTTGGTCACTAACTCAGGTAAATTCTGAACAAAATCTTACTTTTAGAAAATTAAGATCATTAGAAAAAAGAGCGAAAATTTTGATGGTTAAATTATTCAATATTAATAGACCAAAATCATTTTTTAAAATAGAAGAAATCAAAGGCTATAAAACTCTAAAAGAAGACTACAAGGCTAGTAATAAATTACTCGTAGAATTAGGATTTGTAGAAGAAGCAAAATTAAAAGCATATAATTATAACATATAATGCAAAACCCATATATAGAAATATCAGGAAGAAAAGTAGGTAACGATTATCCGCCTTTAGTAATAGCAGAAATTGGTATTAACCATGAAGGCTCATTAAAAGTAGCCAAAGAAATGGTAGATGCAGCACATAAAGCTGGAGCAGAAGTTGTAAAGCATCAAACTCATATTGTAGAAGATGAAATGAGTAAGGCCGCTAAAGAAGTTATTCCTGGTAATGCAGACGTTTCTATTTACGAAATTATGGAACGATGCTCACTTAATGAAGCTGATGAATTAGCATTAAAAAATTATGTTGAAAGTAAAGGCATGATTTTCATATCTACACCATTTTCTAGAGCAGCAGCAGAACGTTTAAAACAGTTTGATATACCTGCTTATAAAATAGGTTCTGGTGAGTGTAACAATTACCCTTTGTTAGAGCATATCGCAAAATTTAGTAAGCCTGTAATTTTAAGTACAGGTATGAATACTATTGAAAGTGTAAAAAAAGCAGTCGCAATTTTTGAAGCACACAACACACCATTAGCATTATTGCATACCACAAATTTATATCCAACACCATCGCATTTGGTGCGTTATGGTGCAATGATGGAGTTACATAATGCATTTCCAAATAATGTATTTGGACTTAGCGACCATACTTTAAACAACAACGCTTGCCTTGGAGCAGTAGCACTTGGCGCATCGATTTTAGAACGTCATTTTACAGATCATAAAGGCAGAAAAGGTCCAGATATAGTTTGTAGCATGGATGAGCAAGAATGTGCAGATTTAATTATTGGTAGTAAAGAAATTTGGTCAATGCGTGGCGGAACTAAAGCGCCTGCAAAAGAAGAAAAAGTAACTATAGATTTTGCTTTTGCAACTGTTTGTACCGTTAAGAAGGTTGTAAAAGGAGAGAAATTGACAGAAGAGAATATTTGGGTAAAACGTCCTGGGACAGGAAAGATTTTAGCTGAAGATTATAATAACGTTTTAGGTAAAACCGCACTTCGAGATATTGAAGAAGGTGAACACTTAGATTATAAAGATTTTGAGTAATGGACAAATTATACGATTTAGAAAAATGTTTCGAATATGAAAATGGATTTTATGCTACAGCTAATCCTTCGAGATTTAGCAAATTTATATCGCATTTAGAATTCTTTAAACGTACCTCAGAAATTAGAGGAGAAATCGTAGAGTTTGGTATTTTTAAGGGAAATTCATTTTTTAGATGGATAAAATTCAGAGATTTATTAGAACAAACGAGTAGTAGAAAAGTAATTGGATTTGATATTTTTGGTGATTTTCCTGAAGCTAATTTTGAAGAAGATAAACTAAAAAGAGATGCATTTGTAGAAGAAACTAGAGGAGGTAAAAGCATTTCTTACGAAGAAATCACAGAGTTATTAGAGAAACAAAACCTTCACAAAAATGTCGAAATAATTAAAGGAGATATTCTTAAAACCTTAGATAAATATATCGACGATAATCCACATCTTAAGATTTCTTTGCTTCATATAGATGTAGATTTATACGAACCTTCTAAAGTTATACTGGAGAAATTATATGATAAGGTTACCAAAGGCGGAATAATAGTTTTAGATGATTATGGCGCTTTTGCAGGTACAAACAAAGCTGTGGATGATTTTTTTGAAAATAAAGTAGAGATAAAAAAATTACCATATTCTAATGCTATTTCTTATATCGTAAAATAACTATGCGTAAAATAGTCTTTCTTACAGGTACAAGAGCTGACTTCGGAAAAATAAAAGCACTCATACAAAGTGTTGAAGATCATAAGGATTTTGAACCTTTTATATTTGTTACTGGGATGCATCTTTTGCAAGAATACGGTTATACTTTGATTGAGGTAGAGCGTTGTGGTTTTAAAAACATTTCTACGTTTCATAACCATACCGATGAAGCTACAATGGATTTAACATTGGCAAAAACGATTAATGGTTTTTCTGAATATATAAAGGATATTCAGCCAGATTTAATTGTTGTTCATGGAGATAGAGTAGAGGCTTTAGCTGGCGCTATTGTAGGCAGTTTAAATAATATTTTAGTTGCGCACATAGAAGGAGGGGAGCTTTCTGGGACTATAGATGAGCTAATAAGACATTCGGTATCAAAACTATCTCATATTCATTACACTTCAAATAAGGAAGCCAAGAAAAGGCTATTACAAATGGGAGAAATAGAACCATCTATTTTTGTAATTGGATCACCAGATGTAGACATAATGTTTTCAAATAAATTGCCGGATTTAGATGAAGTAAAGCAGTATTATCAGATCGAATTTGATGCTTATGCAGTAGCAATGTATCATCCTGTAACAACAGAGATAGATACACTTAAAGATAGAGCCAATCAATTTGTAGATGCTTTAATCAAAAGCGGAAAAAACTATGTTGTTATTTATCCAAATAATGATCTTGGAAGTAAACATATCCTAAACGCCTATAAGAAGCTTCTAGATAATGATAGATTTAAAGTTTTTCCATCCATTAGATTCGAATATTTTTTAACACTTCTAAAAAAGTCCGACTTTATTATAGGTAATAGTAGTGCCGGAGTACGAGAAGCACCATATTATGGTATACCTACAATAAATATTGGTAACAGACAGCTCAATAGAGCTAGTGCATCTAAAATAATAAATGTGCCTTGTGAAACAGCATTAATTTTAAATGCTTTTGATAAGTTGTCTACAGTAACATCAGAATCAGTTGGGACTTTTGGAAAAGGAGATAGTGCAAAATTATTTTTAGATAGCTTAGAATCATCAAGCGTTTGGTCTATAAACCATCAAAAACAATTTAAAGATGCGCTTTAATTCTTTGGATTTTCACATTTTGCACTTTATAAGTTTGTTTATACAAAAATCTAAAACAGAAATATAAGTAATGCTTACTGTCTCTAATTATCATTATATCAGACCAAGTTACAACGCTAACTATCCTAGTATTTTTGGCGTAACACCAGATGCGTTTAAAAATCAAATTCAACTTTTAAAGACAATAGGAGATATTATAACTCCATTAGATGTGTTAAATGATATTGAAACAATCTTAGAATCTAAAAACAATTATATTCTTATCACTTTTGATGATGGATTAAAAGAACAATACAATTATGCGCTTCCCATTTTAGACGAACTTGATGCTTCGGCAATATTTTTTGCAAACTCTAGTAACACAAAAGAGGAAAAAGTAAGCACTGTACATAAAATTCATTTGTTACGGTCTTTAATCGACTCAACGAGTATTTTTAACCGCATTAATGAACATAGTCATATTGTTTTAACCTCAAGTGAAAAAAAGACGGCGCAATCAATTTATAGCTATGATAGTAAGTTGAGTGCCGAACTTAAATATTTACTTAATTATAAATTAGATTTTAAATTACAAGAAGAATTAATAACAACGCTTTTTAATGATTATTTTGAAGAATCTGAAGTGCTTCAGTCATTATACATGAATAAAGAAGAGTTAAAAGATTTAGCTCAAAAAGGGTATTTAGGCAGTCATACACATAATCATTACCCTTTAGGTTTAATTAATAAAGAAGCTATTACATTTGAATTAAATGAAAGTAAATCTTATTTTGAAGCATTAACAGAGTGTCCTATTAAAATGGTAGCCTATCCTTATGGAACAAAAGAGGCGGTTACAAAAGAGGTTTCAAATATGGCAAAACAAGTAGGTTATAAATTAGGATTTACAACAAACAAAGGATCAAATACTATATCAAATGATTATTTAGTGTTAAATAGATTTGATTGTAATGATTTAATTGGGGGCAAAAACAGTAAATAATGAAAGTAAAAGAAGCCACAATTGAAGATTGGGATAAACTGTTTCAATTCTTTAAAAGGATATATAGAAAAGATCATCCATTACATAAAAAAGTATTTTGGGAATGGCAATATGGTGATGCTAAATATGGCAGATCATTTATTTGTGTTAATGACAATGAAGACATTGTAGGACATGTTGGTGCCAACTTTCAAGGTAATATCGCATGGATTATTAATGTTTACTTAGATAAAGAATGTAGAGGAAAAGGAATCTTAGGCAAGCTTTATGCGTTGGCAAGGCAGTATTATCCTCTAGCAGCAACAGCAGCTAATGAGGCAGGTTTAGGCTTGTATAGAAATATGCGTTGGATACGATATTATGATTTAGTGCGTTACGTAAAAGTAAACCCTTCGTTACAAGATAAATCTTTTCAATCTGTTTGTAAACCAGTTGTAATTAAAGAAAATAAATTTAAAAATAGCGCGTCACACTATTTTAGTCAACCAGGAATTGATGGATTAGTTTTTAACGATAGCTCATCCGCTGTTTGTCAGAAAAAAGCAGGAGGTTTAAGGGCTGTTACTATTGTAGATGTAGCGAATTTTGAAAAAACGGCTTGGGATTTAGGCTATAATTGGGTAGACTATATTACCTCTTGGAACGATTTAGAGATTAAAGAACTTATTAAAAACGAATGGACATTAGATTATAAAAATGTAGTGCCATGGAGACTAAATCCAATTGAAGAAAACTATTTTTGCGATATTACTTTTCTTTCCGAAAAACCATTAGACAATAATTTTGTTGTTCGTAGAAATTTTTCAGATCACGGTAGAGTAGGAAGCTTATAATTACAATATGAAAGTACTTTTAATAGTTCCTGATGGAGTTGCAGTAAGAAATTATCTCTATTCTAGTTTTATAGTAGAGCTTTTTAAAAAGAAAGCGGAGGTTATTATTTATCATCAACTTTCTGAAAGTGCTATTACAGAAATTAAAAATGTTCATCCTCAATTAGATACATTTATAGAGATCCCCAAATTTATAGAATCTCCTTTAACAAGGTTGTTGAGAGAAAGTTTGGCTTTTGCTCGTATTTTAAGAAATATAAAAGTCCTAAAAAATAGAACAGTAATAACGTTTTGGAATCGGAATCATAAGACCTTTAAACTTAAAGCACTTAATATTGTATCTGAATTTTTTGGATTTATTTTGTCAAAATCATATCAATTGGTTTTAAAAGCAGATTATTGGTATGAAAAACGCATATTAAAAAGTCAAGTTATTGAAAAAATAACTAAAGATATTAAGTCTATTAATCCAGATGTTGTTTTAAATCTTCATCAACGTTCACCACTAACGGCTCCAATTGTAGCAGTTGCTAAAAAGGAAAAAATTAAATGTTCTACAGTAATCTTTTCATGGGATAATATTCCAAAAGCAAGATTAATTTCGAGATACGATAGTTATTTGGTGTGGTCAGATCTAATGAAAGATCAATTAGTTTTACTCTATCCTGAGATTAGTGAGCATCAAGTGTTAGTTGTTGGTACAACTCAATTTGAATGTTATTTTAACCAAGAAAATTACCTCAAAAAGGAACTCTTTTTTAAGCAATATGGCTTAGATCCTTTAAAGCGGACCATTTGTTTTTCTGCAAATGACAGGTCTTCACCATACGATCCTAATTATTTAGAAGATGTTTGTAAAGTTATAAAAGAAATGGTCGAAAACGAAAGGCCACAAATTTTATTTAGAAGATGTCCTGTTGATAAGAGTGATAGATTTGATACTATTTTAGAGACTTACAAATCATTTGTAACACCAATAGATCCAGATTGGAGGGTTGAAAGCCACCTTAAAACAGCATTTGCATCTATATATCCTACTTATAACGATTTTGTTTTGTTGGTAAATACGGTAAAGCATTGTGACTTAGTTATTAACCTAGGAAGTACCATGGCTCACGATTTTGCAATATTAAATAAACCTTGTTTATATTTAAACTATGATCCAATTCATAATTCAACATTACCTGTAAACACCATTTATAATTTCGAACATTTTAGAAGTATGAAAGGCCTTAACGCAGTGGGATGGATTAATAGTAAAGCAGAAATTTTAGACATGATTTTAAAGACTTTAAATAAACCCAATGAAGTAGGATCAGATAGAAAAAAGTGGATGGAAACCATTGTTTTACATCCATTAGATAAAAATGCAATTAATATTGCTAAAGCCTTATTGTAATGCATATTTGTTTTATTACTAGTGAGTACCCTAAAGTAAATTTTCCGCATGGTGGTGTGGGGACGTTTATCAAAGTTTTTGCAAAGCAATTAAGCGAAAATGGACATAAAGTTTCAGTAATTGGAATTAACAATTACACAAAAAAAGATGAGGTTGAAAAGGATGGGGATGTTACTGTCTATAGGTTGAAACCCAGAAGACTAAAAGGGTTAACATGGCTACTAAATAATAAAACTATAAATTCAAAGATTAAGGAAATACATAAAAAAAATCCAATAGCTATTATTGAAACAGCAGAGTTGGGTTTGGCTTTTATGTCCAAAATAAAAACTGTAAAATATGTTATTAGGCTCCATGGAGGACATCATTTTTTTGCAGAAGCAGAGAATAGAAAAGTGTCTGTATGGAAAGCTTATCAGGAAAAGCGATCATTTAAAAAAGCCGATGGATTTATAGCTGTGTCTAATTATGTAAAATCTCATACGCAGAATTACCTTAGTTATAATAATAAGCCTATTGTTGTATTAAGTTCGCCTGTTAATACAACGTTATTTACCCCTAATAAAAGTTTAAATGCAGATCCTTACAATATTACTTTTGTTGGTACCATCTGTGAAAAGAAAGGTATACGGCAATTAATAATGGCTATGGATGGCTTGGTGGATATTTATCCAAATATTAAGCTCAACATATATGGCAGAGATTGGTTCTTTAAGAATGGGGAGTCTTATGTTGAAATGTTACATAAGAATTATTCAGATATTATTAGTAAGTGTGTTAATTTTCATGGTTCAGTATCTTATGATACGGTTCCTGAAGTATACGGAAAAGCAACTGTTTGTGTGTTCCCTTCTCACATGGAAACGCAAGGCTTGGTCGCTTTAGAAGCAATGCTTATGGAAAAAGCAGTTATATTTACCCAAAATGGTCCTGGACCAGAATTAATTACACATAAAAAAACAGGGTTATTATGCAATCCAACAAGTCCGGAAGATATTAAAGAAAAAATAGAATGGGTTTTAGAACACCCAAAGGATAGCATTAATATAGCTAAACAGGCAAGAGATTTTGCTCTAAATAATTTTGAAATTAAAGGTTTAACAAAAAAGAATATAGAGTTTTATAATTCTATTTAATTTATATGACATTAGCAATTATTACATCTACACCACACAAATTTAAAGATGATAAATACTACGCTTACGGTCCGTATGTAAGAGAAATGAACATATGGGCAAAGTACGCAGATAAGGTTTTAGTAATAGCTCCAAGGGCCTCTAATGATGACGTGGGTGAAATTGAATCAGCTTATACAAAATCAGTTGAATTGGTAGAAGTAAAGCCTTTTAACATTACAACGTTGTTCAATCTATTAAGAACATTGGTTTTGTTTCCATTCATTTCTTTCAAAATATTTAAGGTTATGAAAAAAGCAGATCATATTCACATGCGATGTCCATGTAATATGAGTCTTTTAGGCGCTTTTGTTCAAATTTTATTCCCCAAAAAGAAAAAAACGGTTAAGTATGCTGGTAATTGGGACTTTGCTAGTCAACAACCTTGGGCCTATAGAATGCAACAAAATATATTAAAGAATACCACTTTATCAAAAAACATTAAAGTGTTGGTATATGGTAATTGGGATGATGCTACAACTAATATGGTTTCGTTTATGTCTGCTACATATAGAAACGATGAACGTGTGCCTTTTGCTGTTAAGGATTATACTAAAAAGTTGAAATTTGTTTTTACAGCAAGTTTAGTCGTGGGTAAAAGACCGTTATTAACCATTAAAATAATTGAAGCATTACGAAAAAATGGAATTGATGCAGAAGTACACATGTTTGGTGATGGTCCTTTAATGGGGAAAGCAAAATCATATATTAAAGAGAACAATCTAGAGGACAACGTTTTTATGTACGGCAATCAAGATAGAGAAACTGTTAAAGCTTGTTTAACTGACGCTCATTTTTCAATTTTACCATCAAAAAGTGAAGGTTGGCCAAAAGCAATTGCAGAAGGTATGTTTTTTGGAGCCATACCTATTTCTACAAAAATATCATGTTTACCATGGATGTTAGATTATGGAAATAGAGGAATTCTTATTGAAAACGATTTGGATAAAGCTGTTCAAACTATTTTAGATCATATTCAAAAAGGAGATGTGTATCTAAGTGAATTAAGTAAAGCTGCTTTGGCTTGGTCTCAGATATACACTTTAGATAAATTGGACGAAGAAATTGGTAAATTGGTTGTAAAATGATTCGATCATTACAAATAATTGATACTTTACATATAGGAGGTGCTGAAAGAATGGCTGTTAATGTTGCTAATAGTCTCTCTCGTGAAAATGTAGAATCTCATATTTGTGTTACTAGAGCAGAGGGACCGTTGAAAATAGCTTTAAATAAAGATGTTCAGTATTTTTTCTTGGGTAGAAAGTCAACTTTAGATATTAAGGCATTACTAAACCTTCGAAACTATATAAAAAAGCATAGAATTAATATTCTGCATGCTCATGGTACATCTTTTTTATTAGCCGTATTAGTTAAAGTACTTCGTCCTAAAGTGAAATTAATATGGCACGATCATCACGGTAATAGAGTTAATAATACGAGTACATTAAAATTAATGCTACTAAAGTTAGCTTCATTTAGGTTTAATTTAATCTATTGTGTCAATAATGAACTAAAGGATTGGGCTTTAAAAAAATTATATTGTAAAAAGGTTGAGTTTATTCCTAATTACCCAACTCTTAATCTAAATAAATCTACTGTTTTAAAAGGAAAAGATGGTAAGCGTATTTTGTGTTTGGCCAATTTACGAAATCCTAAAAATCATCAAATGCTTTTTTATGCCTTTAAGAAATTAGTAGAAGAATACAAGGATTGGTCATTGCATTGTGTTGGTAATATTTATGATGATGATTATTATAAAAATTTAAAAACGTTTATAACGGAAAACAATTTAGAAAAACATATTTTTTTATACGGCTCAAAGAATGATGTATCTCATATAATAGAGCAGTCTAATATTGGTGTATTGTCTTCTACATCAGAAGGCTTGCCAATGGCTTTGTTGGAATATGGAATTGGTAAATTACCAGTAATAACAACAAATGTTGGTTATTGTGGTAAATTAATTTCAGATGATTCTTTAGGACTTTTAGTAGAAAATGAAGATAAAACGGCTTTATATAAAGGTTTTAAATTATATGTGTCTAACTTTGAATACCGACAGTCTTGTGCAGAAAATTTTCATAAAAAAATCCTTAGTGAATTTTCAGAAGCAATAGTGTCAAAAACAATAGTAAAAGACTATAATTTTTTAATAGCTTAAATAATAACTTTTTATGGATTTAAAATATATATACTTACTATTATTTCATATTGTAGTAGGTGCGTGTATGTATTTTATTGGTTTTTTTCCTAGAGCGTATTTTTTTATAATTACGATTTACTTTATAGGATTAATTATTGTAGCTCCTCAAAAAAACAAGAAAATAGAAGTTTTAAAGGCTTGTGCCTATTTGGTAGGTATTGAAGTTTTATTTAGAATGACCAATGGAGCTATATTTTATGAAGCTTCAAAATATTTAGTTATTGTTTTTATTCTTATGGGTATGTTTTATAATGGTATTTCCAACAGAGGCTATCCTTATTTTATATTTTTGATATTATTAGTGCCTTCAATAATTGTAGCTTCAATGAATATAGGTTTTGACTCAAATTTCAGAACCAATGTAGCTTTTGTTCTCACGGGTCCCGTTTGCTTGGGTTTATCTGCGTTATATTGTTTAGATAAAAAAGTAAGTAGAAGTGAAATTCTTGAGATATTATTGTATTTGGCTTTGCCAATAGTAGCATTAACTACCTATTTGTTTATTTATTCACCAAGTATAAAAGATACATTAAGCGGAACGCAATCTAACTATGCAGCTTCAGGTGGTTTTGGTCCAAATCAAGTCGCAACAATGTTAGGGGTTGGTATGTTTGTGTTTTGTGTATTTATATTTTTAAAATCTAAAAATCTACTCATTACTATTATCAATTGTATATTATTTGGTGCAGTTTCATTTAGAGCTATTGTAACATTTAGTAGAGGTGGCGTAATAACTGCAATTATGATGATAATCGCATTTATGTTTTTTCTATATTTAAAATCTCATTCAAGGGAGAGGTTTAAAATAATATCCTCGTTTTCGGTTTTTTCTTTAGTTCTTGTTTTTACTTGGATGTATAGTACTGTGCAGACAGAAGGACTTATTGAAAACCGTTATACTAACAAAGATGGTGCGGGTAGAGAGAAAAAAGATGTAACTACAGGTAGACTCGATTTATTTCTGGGAGAGATTGACGGTTTTACAGATAATCCCTTTTTAGGTGTTGGAGCCAATGGAATGAAAGAGTTACGGATTGAACGTTTAGGAAGAGGAGTAGTAAGTCATAATGAAATAAGTAGGTTACTATCAGAACACGGTATATTAGGCATAATTATATTATTAATATTAATTTTTACACCTTTAGCATTTAAAGCTGAAAATCCAGATAATATTTTTTTCTATGCTTTTCTCTGTTTTTGGTTTGCCACCATTAATCATTCTGCCATGCGAATTGCTGCACCCAGTTTTATTTATGGGTTGACATTATTATATGTATTCAATGAAAAACGTCCTGTACATAGGAAACGCCTTATCAAATAAAGGGAAATCTATAACTTCTATAGAGATTTTAGGGAAACAATTAAATGAAATTTGTGTTGTTAAGACAGCATCTAGCTACAATAATAAATTATTGCGTTTAATTGATATGTGTAAATTGGTGTTAGTTAATAGAACTAATACAGATTTTGTTATAATCGACACTTATAGTACATTTAATTTTTATTATGCATTAATAATAAGTCAATTATGCCGAATATTAAAACTAAAATATATTCCTATTTTACGAGGAGGAAATCTAGAAAATAGATTAAAACACAGTTCAAAATTAAGTCACCTTATTTTTGACAATGCATATAAGTTAGTAGCGCCTTCTCACTTTTTAAAATCAGTTTTTGAATCCTATAACTATAAAGATGTATTATATATTCCAAACAATATAGAAATAGATAATTATGATTTTTATAGTAGAAGTATTGATTGTATAAAATTATTATGGGTAAGATCTTTTTCTTCAATATATAATCCAGAACTCGCTATTTTAGTTTTAGAAAAATTATTAGAAAAGAATTATAATGCCCAATTAACTATGGTTGGACCAGAGGTAGATGGCTCATTAAAAAAAGTAAAGGATTTAGCAGAATCAAAACAACTACAAGTAAATTTTACGGGAAAATTGTCTAAAGTAGAATGGTTAGCGCTTTCTAAAGATTCTAATGTTTTTATTAATACAACTAATTTTGATAATACTCCTGTAAGTGTCATTGAGGCTATGGCTTTAGGTTTGCCAATAGTTTCTACAAATGTTGGTGGTTTACCTTTTTTAATTACCAATAATGTTGATGGGTTGCTTGTAGAGCCTAACAATGTTGATGCTATGGTTGATGCTATTATAAAATTAGACGAAAAGAATAGAAGCGAACTAGTTAATAATGCGCGCCTTAAAGTAGAAAATTTTGATTGGAGTGTAATTAAACCCAAATGGGAAACCCTTTTGTCCTAAAATTATGTTAAAAATCATTTGTACTTATTATATTTACACCACAGTTTTTCTCAACAATGTCTAAAAAAAAAGGTATTCATTTCGAAGTTTCTGAGCGTAAAATTCTACTTAGAGTTTTAGACTTAGTAATGGTGTACTTAGGTGTATACTGTTTAAGTCTTTACTTTGATTTTGAGTATATTGTTGTTAGTACAGAAAATAGTGTTGCGTTAATTTTATTAGGAGTTTATATCACTATTTTTGCTACTATTTTTGAATTGTATGATTTACAAAAAGCCAGCAGATTAGACACTACATTTAAAAATATTGTAATAACAACTTCTACTGTTGTGCTGTTTTATCTGTTAACGCCAGTGCTTTCTCCTTATCTTCCTGTGGAACGTATCCAAATTGTTTATTTATATGTTACAATAATTGTTTCAATTCTCTTATGGAGATTAGTATATATTAACTTAATTGAATCTCCTCGTTTTTATAAACGAGTCCTTCTTGTTGGAGAAGTATCTAATATAGATGGCCTAATAAAAGCATTAGATACATCAGATCCAAATTATAGAATAGTTGGTTTTATAAATAGTGAAGCTTCCAGTGCTGATTCAGTGAAGTTTACAGGGTTAAAAGAGTTTGCAGCCACAGAATTTTTAGAAACAATTGATAAAGAACGAATATCCGAAATTCTTGTAGCAAGCTTTAATACCGAAGCTATAATGGCTGAGGTTTATCATGATTTAATGCTATTACTAGAACGTGGTTTTAAAATAAGAGATTATTCTCAAGTTTATGAAGAGCTACTTCAAAAAGTACCTATTCAGTTTGTTGGTAAGGATTTCTATAAGTATTTTCCTTTTAGTCGAAGTAATGAAAATAAGCTCTATATCTTTTTTCATCGTGCCTTTGATGTTACGTTTTCATTAATAGGCCTTATGGTAGGCGTATTATTGTTACCTATTATTTTAATAGGTAATTTAATGGGGAATAAAGGACCTTTATTTTATGTTCAAGAGCGTGTTGGTATAAACGGAAAACCGTTTAATATTGTTAAGCTTAGAACCATGGTTGTTAATGCCGAGAAAGATGGAGTAAAGTGGGCTCAAAAAAACGATAAAAGAATTACATCCTTTGGGATGTTTTTAAGACGCTCTCGTTTAGATGAGGTGCCTCAATTTTATAATGTACTAAAAGGTGATATGAGTATTATTGGACCTAGGCCAGAACGTCCTTTTTTTGTTAGCGAGTTGTCTCGTATAATACCATTTTACGAAACACGTCATATGATAAAACCAGGGTTAACTGGTTGGGCACAGGTTAGTACAAGGTATGGCTCTTCAGTAGACGATAGTCTTACCAAGCTTCAATACGACTTATATTATATTAAACACAGAAGTGTTTTTTTAGATTTTAGTATTACTATAAAAACGCTAAGTACTATTTTGTACTACAGAGGACAGTAGTTTTAGTGGGAATTAATTCTTATTAAAGAATTGTATTAAAAAGACATACCTTACTAATAACGCCACAAGTAACGGAATTAAACCAATAGCAAATACTTGAACGCCACCCAACCAATGAAAAGTCATAAGTGCTAACATGATAATTAAAAACTTAAGGTAGCGCTTAACCCAATTTTTAATTTTAGGTTTTAATAATTGTCCTATTACAATAATATTAAGTGGAAAAGCCCATAGCAAATTATAGTTTTGAGCTGTTGCAGAGTGGTCTGTTAAGAACCATAAAAATAGTATAATAACACCTATGGCACCTGTAGTCCCAAATATGGTAATATCTAACCAATTGCTTCGAGTATTATTTTTATAATCTTTATAGGTGAAAAATAAAATACAAAGGCTAATTAATCCTATTATAATTAAAGGGCTAAACAGAATATTTAAAGATGAATCTGTTTCCTTTTTTTCATACAGAGTAGAAGAGCTTTTTACTAAATTTTCAGTGTTGTTTAGTGTTGCAGTTTCAAAAAAGGTATGAATATATTGTGGTAAAAACATATGCTCGTTAACAGTTGCTGTTCTGTCAATAACGGAGCCCAAAGCAATGTCTATCCCAAAACTTCCCCAAGTATTTAAACCTACATGATCGTGAATAAGGGTTCTAAAGGTTTTTGGTTTAAAATTTTCAGGTAGCTTAAAATCAATTTTACGTTCAGAAACTTTTAGAGTGATATCTCTAATTCGTGTCGCACAATTGTCATAAAAGAAATCGTATAAATAACGTCTGTTTTCTGGTTTATAATTGTTTTCTAAATAATTAAATAGTTTTTGTTTTTCTTCAGTAGATAGGTTTAAGATTTGTTCGTCTATGGTGCGATTATCTTCTTTATAGGCAAAATAAAAATCTTTAAAGTAATGTTTGCTTATCAGGTAATTGAGTTTTCCTTGAGCGAATTTCAAATAAAAGTTAGGAGCTTCAAAGTCGTAAGCACCATAGCCATAAACTACATCAATACCTAAATTTCGATCTTTTACTCTAAAGCCATTGTGACCAAAAGCATCATTTAAAGAGTTGCCAGGACCAATAGTTAATACCGTTATCTGAGCATCAGGTGATAATTGCCGTTGCTGTGCAAAGTTTGAGAAAAATGTAAATAGGAAAGCAAAAACGAACAGTTTCAATTTCATAATAATGATTATCTAAAGATGCTAAAGTCTATTTTTAAAGAAAATACATTAGAGTATAAAGCTGTACTTTGGTCACCAATATCAGTAAAAGCATAATCGATTTGAATGCCTCTATATTTAAAACCAACACCAAAGTTAGGTTGAAATGAAATTTGTTCAGAATTATCAATCTGAATTTCATTCTGAAAATTACCAACTCCAGCCCTTAAAAAGACTAAATCTGTATAACCAAACTCAAATCCTAAAGCAGGATTTATACTCGCAAAAGATGTTGAAATAATATCGTTGTTTTGGGCAAAACGCATGTTTAAGTTTACAGCTGCTAATAAAGAATAATCATAATGAAAAATCCATTTTTTAGACATTCCTAACTGTAACTTAGGTATTGTTATTTCAGTGGTTTCAGGAAGTTCTTGATTTTCTCCTTCAATAGCACCGCTTATTTGTTCAAACTTATCTTCGTCAATTGACCAAGCATTATAAGTGGTTGTAATATCTCTTGCCATAAAACCAAACTTCCAATTATTGTTACCTTCAAATTGAATGCCTGCATCTAATCCAAATCCCCAAGAAGACGCAAAGTCACCAATAATTCGTCGGATTATTTTAGCATTAACTCCAAAGTTTAAACCATCTAAAGGTAATTTTCTAGCATATGAAAAGGTTAAACCATAATCTGCCGTAGAGAAGGTACTTATTCTATCGTAATTAATATTGCCTTGATCGTCTATTAATTGCGTGGTGTCTAAAATGTCATCAACTCCAAATCTAATTAATGAAATACCTAATGCACTTTCGTTATCTAAAGGCATCGCATAAGCGATATAATTATAATTGGCAATGTTTGCAAAATAGCTAGAATGCATTAAGGAAAGTTGACTGTCTTCAAGATGTACCAATCCTGCAGGATTCCAATATCCAGAATTAACATCAGCAGTTTGTGATACAACAGCATTACTCATACCTAAAGCAGCAGCATCAACACCAATATTCATAAATTCATTAGAATATTTTCTTGTAGTTTGTGCCGAGGCTATAAGCGTAGTAAGTGTTAAGAGAATTACATAGTAATTTTTCAACAGCAATAATTTTTTACAAAGATGCACATTATTTTTCTGAAGTAGTTTAAACTTTTTGTTTGTAATGAAGGTTTTTTTTATCTCACAAAGTCATTTTTAGTTAGACATCCTACGATACAGAGAACAAAAATGATAAATTTTATAGGTAAAATAAAAAGTTTAAATCACTTCTTCCTATTTAACTGTTAAACGTCGTTTTTATTGCATTCTTTATATTGCAATTTGAAATAGACTCAAATACTTTTATATTTTTACAAAAATTAAGTTTATGAGATTAAAACAACATATTCCCAATATAGTAACACTTCTGAATTTGTTTTCAGGATGTATTGCTTTAATATTTGCAGTGAATGGTAACTTTGTTGCCGCAGCATTCTTTGTGTTTTTAGGTATATTTTTTGATTTCTTTGACGGACTTTTAGCAAGAAAGCTAAATGTACAAAGTCCACTAGGTATTCAATTAGATTCGCTTGCCGATTTGGTAACGAGTGGAGTTGTACCAGGGGTTATCATGTTTAAACTTATTTCATTAGCCATAGATGCTCCAAATTTTTCAACTCATAGCGATAGCTGGAATTCAGTGTTTCATTGGCAAGGATTTAAAATGTCTGTTTTGCCATTAATAGGTTTGTTTATTGCTTTAGCTTCTGCTTACCGTTTAGCAAAATTTAATTTAGACGAGGATCAACAAAGTTATTTTAAAGGCTTGCCTGTGCCAGCCAATACGTTAGTAATATTGTCATTACCCTTAATTTTAGAATACCAGAATAGCGATTTAATAAATTCAATAATTATTAATAAATGGTTTTTAATAGCATTAACTCTGCTTAGTTGTTATCTATTAAATTCTAACATAAAGTTATTTGCTTTAAAATTTAAAAATTGGGGATTTAAAGACAATGCTATTCGTTATATTTTTCTGATTTTAAGTGTGGTGTTATTAATTTTACTTCATTTTGCAGCAATACCACTTATAATTGCATTATATATAATACTTACATTATTAACAAAATCTAGTATAGTTTAACTCAACACATTTTTTAAATAGAATTTATAATTAATGGCTTCAGGATTTTTTGCATTACTAGATGATATAGCGACTTTGATGGATGATGTCGCTGCGATGACCAAGATAACAACGAAGAAAACAGCAGGTATTTTGGGGGATGATTTAGCCGTAAATGCAGAAAAAGCATCAGGGTTTGTATCTTCTCGTGAAATTCCAGTACTATGGGCAATTACAAAAGGCTCATTTTTAAATAAATTAATAATTTTACCTTTAGCGTTTCTATTAAGTGCGTTTTTACCTTGGTCTGTTATTGTTATTTTAGTGCTAGGAGGGTTATACTTGTCTTATGAAGGGGCTGAAAAAATCTATGAATTTTTTGTACCTCACCCTAAGGAAGTGACTAAAGAATTTAAAGGAAACTTTACAGAACAAGAATTGTTAGATTTAGAAAAAACGAAGATAAAATCTGCAATTGTAACTGATTTTATCCTATCTGTTGAAATTGTTATTATAGCCTTAGGATCTGTAGTAGGAGAACCAATAACAACTCAAATCATAGTTGTATCTATTGTAGCATTAATAGCTACCGTTGGTGTTTATGGTATTGTAGCATTAATAGTAAGAATGGATGATTTTGGATTACAGCTAATTAATAAAAGTAATGGAGGAAAAGGTATTTTATTTTCAATCGGAACTTTTTTGGTTTGGGCTTTACCAAAACTAATAAAAAGTTTGTCTGTTATTGGGACTATAGCTCTACTTCTTGTTGCTGGTGGGATCTTTGTCCATAATATTGAATTTTTACATCATTTCTTAGAACAAATTCCTTCTATTTTAAGAGACTTTATTGTCGGATTAGCCGTTGGATTAGTTTGTTTAATTTGTGTTGAAATATTTAAAAAGATATTTTTTAGTAAGCGTTCTAAACATTAAAAATAGCAACGTTAATTGGTGTGAAAACTTGTTAAATTTAAAGTTGGTTAATAGCATAACCCTAACTCTAATATTGAAATGAAAATATTAGAACCTATTAAATTAAAGCGAGTAAAAAATGAAAAAATTTAAACTTAAAGAGTTAGTAAGAGTATTTTTATTTCTATTAGTAGTTCAGTTTATTATTGGTTTAGCAGATGTTTTACTATCTCAAGCTCACAGTGAGTTATCTTCAATAACGTCTTTACTAATAGCTATTTGTAGTTATCCTTTGAGTCTTATCAGTAGCGATTTACCATTTTATGTCTCAGAAAGCATATTAATGGTTATTTTATATTGGATTATAAATCTAATGATACAAGCTGTGATTTTGTATATAATGCTAATTGTGGTAAAAAAGATGAGAGAGAGTAAATAATCTTAAAACTCAAGCTTTGTTTTACGTAGCTCAAAATTCTGACCTAAATAAACTTTTCTTACCATTTCATCACTAGCCAATTCTTCAGGTTTCCCTGCTTTAAGAATGTTACCTTCAAACATCAAATAAGTTCTGTCAGTAATTGCTAGTGTTTCTTGTACGTTATGGTCTGTAATTAAAATACCAATATTTTTCTTAGTCAGTTTAGCAATAATTCGCTGAATATCTTCAACAGCAACAGGATCTACACCTGCAAAAGGTTCATCCAATAGAATAAAACTAGGATCGGTGGCTAGTGCTCGTGCAATTTCTGTTCTACGACGCTCACCACCAGAAAGTAAGTCGCCTCTATTAGTTCTAATATGGCCTAAACCAAATTCTTCAATTAGCGATTCCATTTTAGCGTGTTGCTCTTTCTTACTTAATTTTGTAAGCTGCAATACACTTAAAATATTATCTTCAATACTTAGTTTTCTAAAAACAGAAGGTTCTTGGGCTAAATAACCAATACCATTTTGAGCACGTTTGTACATTGGATATTTCGTGATGTTGGTATCGTCTAAATAGATGTTTCCTCCATTAGGCTTAATAATTCCAACAATCATATAAAAAGAAGTGGTTTTTCCAGCTCCATTCGGACCCAATAAACCAACAATTTCGCCCTGATTAACCTCAAGGGAAACATCTTTTACTACTTTTCGTCCGTTATAGGACTTCATTAAATGTTCTGCTCGTAACTTCATATTATTTCTAAGAACGCTAAATTTAATAAAATCATATAGATTCTATTTGCTTTGGCAATCATTTATTAAAAGTTTAACCTTGCTCTGTGTTTAAAATTTAGATAATGCTATACGAATAATCTAAAATTTTAAAGCGAATTGGCACGTTTTTCTTTTCTTTTTTGATTTTTAACAACTATAGCCGAGATATAAATACTAATCTGATATAATAATAATATAGGAATAGCTACAATAACCTGACTTGCAATATCTGGAGGTGTAATAATTGCAGATAATACCAATACTATAACTAGTGCAAATTTTCTATATTTCTTTAAAAACTGCGGAGTTACAAGACCTACTTTTGTTAAAAAGTAAATAATTATAGGTAATTCAAAAACAAAACCAGAGGCAATAGCAGAAGAACGTACAATCGCAATTACGGAGCTTATATCAAATTCATTAGAAATCTGCTCACTAATTTGATAATTGGCTAAGAAATTTATAGATAAAGGTGTCACAATATAATAACCAAAGAGTACACCAAGAAAGAATAAAAAGGATGCAATAACTATAAAACCTCTAGAGTTTTTACGCTCACTCGGTTTTAGTCCTGGACTTATAAAACTCCAAAGCTGATAAAGCACATAAGGAAATGAAATTATAAAACCAGCATAGATAGAGGTCCAAATATGTGCTGAAAATTGACCAGCAACAGTTCTGTTTTGAATGATAAAAGGAAATTTATCAGCGCAAAAGGTCGTATCTGTCATACCTAAAAACTGAGACATCTTACAAAGGCCTTCATAGGTAGGGAAGTCCATATGTGTTGGCCCAAAAATGATGACATCAAAAATAAACTTTTTAAAAATAAAGGCTAATGTTGCTGCAATTACAATACTAATTGTTGCTCTAACTAAATGCCATCTTAAATCTTCGAGATGATCTAAAAACGACATCTCATCCATTTGTTTTTTTGCCATTATATAATGCCTTCTTTTATTAAATCGTGAAGATGAACCACACCTGAGTACTTGCCATCATGTTCTACCAATAGTTGAGAAATTCCAAACTCTTCCATAACTTCCTTAGCATCAACAGCCATAGCGTCTTCAGAAATGCGTCTTGGATTATTACTCATAATGTCTTTGGCTTTTAAACCCGTAAGATCATCACTTTTACTTAACATACGTCTTAAATCACCATCTGTAATAATACCTACAATTTTATCCTCTTCTACGACAGCAGTAACACCAAGCATTTTCTCTGTAATTTCTACAATTACTGTTTTTAATGAAGCTTCAAGATTAACTTGTGGTTTTTGGTTTTGTGAAGATAAATCGTTTACTCTTAAATAAAGACGTTTACCAAGTGCACCGCCTGGATGATATTTGGCAAAATCTTTACTTGAAAAGCCTCGTAATTCCAATAAGCAAACCGCTAAAGCATCTCCCATTACCAATTGTGCAGTAGTGCTAGTTGTTGGAGCTAGATTATTAGGACAAGCTTCTTGAGCGACATAAGCATTCAAAATATAATCGGCTTGTTGTCCTAAAAACGAATCTTTATTGCCCGTAATAGCGATCATTTTATTATTTGCATTCTTAATAAGTGGTACCAAAACTTTAATTTCTGGCGTGTTTCCACTTTTAGAAATACAAATAACAACGTCGTCTTCTAGAATTAATCCAAGGTCGCCATGGATGGCATCAGCAGCATGCATAAAAACAGCTGGAGTACCAGTAGAATTTAAGGTTGCAACGATTTTGTTAGCAATGATAGCACTTTTGCCAATTCCTGTAATAATAACACGACCTTTAGACTGGTAAATTAACTCTACTGCATCTGCAAAATCTTCCGTTAGTAAATCTGATAAATTATCAATAGCTTTACTTTCTAATTTTATCGTTGTTTTTGCAGTTTTTAAGATGGATTGTTTAGTGTTCAAAACTTATTTTTTATAGAGTTTTTTAAATATAAAGAATTTGTTATCTTTAAAGTTGTTGCAAATGTATATAAAATACTAATAAGGATTAATGAGTATTGCAGAAATTGACTTACATACTTCACTAAAAAAACACTTTGGATTTTCAGAATTCAAAGGTCTTCAGGAAGAAGTTATAAAAAACGTCGTAGCAGGTAATAATACTTTTGTTATTATGCCAACAGGAGGCGGAAAATCGTTATGTTATCAGCTACCAGCTTTAATAGCAGAAGGCACAGCTATTGTTGTGTCGCCTCTTATTGCACTGATGAAAAATCAGGTAGATGCTATAAGGGCTGTATCTGAACACGAAGGTGTAGCACATGTTTTAAATTCGTCTTTAAATAAAACAGAAGTAAAACGTGTTAAGGATGATATTACAAATGGCATTACTAAATTGCTATATGTAGCCCCAGAATCATTAACCAAAGAAGAGTATGTTGACTTCCTACGGACAGTTAAAATTTCTTTTATGGCTGTTGATGAAGCGCATTGTATCAGTGAATGGGGACACGATTTTAGGCCAGAATATAGAAATTTAAAAACTATAATTAAACGTATTGGTGACGATATTCCTATCGTTGGTCTTACCGCTACAGCTACAGAAAAAGTTCAGGAAGATATTTTGAAAAGCTTAGGAATGCCTAATGCTGTAACATTTAAAGATTCTTTTAATAGACCCAATCTTTATTATGAGGTACGACCAAAAACTAAAAATGTAGATTCAGATATTATTCGTTTTGTTAAGCAGAATGAAGGAAAATCTGGAATTATTTACTGTTTAAGTCGTAAACGAGTTGAAGAGTTAGCACAAGTTCTTCAAGTTAATGGAGTAAAAGCCGTACCATATCACGCCGGTTTAGACGCTAAAACTAGAGTAAAACATCAAGATATGTTCTTAATGGAAGATACAGATGTGGTGGTGGCGACAATTGCTTTCGGAATGGGAATAGACAAACCAGATGTACGTTTTGTAATTCACCATGATATTCCTAAAAGTATTGAAAGCTATTATCAAGAAACAGGACGAGCAGGACGAGATGGAGGAGAAGGACATTGTTTGGCCTACTACGCTTATAAAGATATAGAGAAACTTGAAAAATTTATGGCTGGGAAGCCTGTTGCAGAACAAGAAATTGGACATGCATTATTACAAGAAGTTGTTGCTTTTGCAGAAACATCTATATCTAGACGTAAATTTATCCTTCATTATTTTGGGGAAGAATTTGATAATGAAACTGGAGAAGGTGGAGATATGGACGATAATGTACGTCATCCTAAAAAACAAGTACAAGCTCAAGATGATGTTCAGATTTTATTAGATACAGTCAAAAAAACTAACGAAAAATATAAGGCTAAAGATTTAGTTCAAGTGCTTGTTGGAAATTCAAATGCACTTATTTCGTCTCATAAAACAGATCAACAAGACTTTTTTGGAGTTGGTAAAGCTAAAAATCCAAGATATTGGATGGCATTAATCAGACAGGTCATCGTTGCACGTTATTTGAAAAAAGACATTGAAACTTATGGTGTGCTAAGATTAAGTGAGAGTGGTTTGGATTTTATAACCAATCCTCAATCTTTTTTAATGGCTGAAGACCATGTTTATGATATAGATTCAAGTGATGGTATTGTTACAAATACTAAAGGAGGTGGAGCCGTTTCAGATGATAAGCTCATGAAAATGCTTAAAGATTTAAGAAAACGGAATGCTAAAAAATTAGGTGTGCCACCTTTTGTAATTTTTCAAGACCCTTCTTTAGAAGATATGGCTTTAAAATATCCTATTAATATAGAGGAATTATCTAATGTACATGGAGTAGGAGAGAGTAAAGCCAAAAAATACGGTAAAGATTTTGTGAATTTAATAGCGGATTATGTTGAGGAAAACGACATTATGAGGCCTGATGACATGATTGTAAAGTCTACAGGAACAAATTCTGCGATAAAGTTATATATCATTCAAAATGTAGATCGTAAATTGCCACTAAATGACATTGCCTCTTCTAAAGGTATGGAAATGCCAGCTTTTATAAAGGAAATGGAATCCATTGTGTTTTCCGGAACAAAATTAAATATTGATTATTGGATTGATGATATTTTAGACGAAGACCAACAAGAAGAAATCCATGACTATTTTATGGAATCTGAAAGCGATAAAATAGACGATGCAATTGAAGAATTTGATGGAGATTACGATGATGAAGAATTACGTTTATATCGAATTAAGTTTATGAGCGAAGTGGCGAACTAAGTCCTTATAATATTTGATGCTTACCCTAAGCCGTCTAAAATTATATTTATATATAGTAAAGGCGAGTTGTAAAATAGTATCGAGAACACTATAAAATAATCAACTAGTGTTCTCGATACATCATTTTAAATGTTTGCTAAACTTCAATTTTAATTTTACTCGAAAAAGAGATTATAGCTATTCTTCCTCATCAGAAGCATCAATCACAACATATTTACTAAACAAAAGGTCGTGTTTTTTTACTTTGATTTGAATACTTTTAAGTGTTGCTTCTTCTAATTTTTTTACATCATGTTCTTCAATCTGAAAATCAATCTTAGTAACATATCTTCCTTTAATATCAGAACTTTCAGATTCAAACTCTGGCATATCAGCATCTAACTGTAGTTTAAAGTTATCACCAGAAAACACAAGTTGAGCGCCATTTTTAGATTTAACATTTAGCTGACCAACAATAACTGTCTGAAAAAAGAAATATCCTCCTAATTCGTTCAAACCAGCAAAAAGCACATTGTTTTCAGAAACACCAAAAGGTTTGTTTTCCACATCAGTTATAATAGCTTCAATAGTATCTCCAGGTATAGAATTAGAAGTTTTAGAGCCAAAGAGTTTAGATAGGGAAAATGCCATGTGTTTTGTTTTTTTTCAAAACTAACTTTATTAATTTAAATGTCAAATTTAAATTCTACTCTTTAGTTTCAAAGTGGTGTGCTCGCTATTTAAATTATTGATATTCTGGTTGATATTTTTCAAAATCTATTTGGTGATACTATGAGGGAATTTTACAAATCTACAAACCTCCTACTTCAAACTTCCAACTCAGTTCACTATCTTTGCAGTCTTAAACAAAAGAAAACACAATGCAAGACGGTTTATACGCAAAATTTAACACCTCAAAAGGTGTGATATTAGTAAATTTAGAGTTTGAAAAGACTCCAGGAACAGTTGGTAATTTTGTAGCTTTAGCAGAAGGTAATTTAGAAAATTCTGTTAAACCACAAGGGACTCCATATTATGACGGATTAAAATTTCACAGAGTTATTCCTGATTTTATGATTCAAGGGGGGTGTCCGCAAGGTACAGGAACGGGACATCCTGGTTATAAGTTTGATGATGAGTTTCATCCAGATTTAAAACATAGTGGCCCTGGTGTTTTAGCAATGGCAAACTCTGGTCCTGGTACCAATGGAAGTCAGTTTTACATTACTCACATTGCAACCGATTGGTTAGATAATAAACATACAGTATTTGGAAATGTAGTAGAAGGACAAGATGTTGTAGATTCTGTAGCTCAAGGAGACATCATTGAAAGCTTAGAAATAATAAGACAAGGTGAAGCTGCCGAAAAATTTAATGCCATTGAAGCGTTTAGAACATTTGAAGGTTCTAGAGAAAAGCGTATCGCAGCAGAACGTGAAGCTGCAAGAGCAGAGTTAGATAAGTTAGCAGCAGGTTTTGATGAAACAGAATCTGGTTTACGTTACCAAATTATTCAAAAAGGTGAAGGTAAAAAAGCAGAAAAAGGAAATACAGTATCTGTACATTACAAAGGTCAGTTAGCAGATGGGACGGTTTTCGATTCGTCATACAAAAGAAACTCACCTTTAGATTTTCAAGTTGGTGTTGGTCAGGTAATTCCAGGTTGGGATGAAGGTATTTGTCTTTTAAACGTTGGTGATAAGGCACGTTTAGTAATTCCTAGTGATTTAGGATATGGCGCAGCAGGAGCTGGAGGTGTTATTCCTCCAAACGCAACATTGGTTTTTGATGTAGAATTGATGGATGTAAAAGCTTAAGATTTATCTTAATTTAGTAACAAAACAATAAAAGAATCGTCTCACTATTAAGTGAGACTTTTTTTTGCACTTAGATCAACCAAATAAACCGACCATTATGAAGGCTAAAATTTTAATAGTGTTTATTGTAATTATTACATGGAGTTGCACTAATTCTGTAAACTATTCTGAATCTTTTAAAAAGGAAACAGCAGGATATTACCTTTATAATCCTGATGAACTTATTGAGGTGTATTATGAAGGTAATGTGCTCTTTTTAAATTGGAAAGAAGGTAAAATTGAACCAGTAGCCTTAGAAGAGAATGAATTTTTTGTTGCAGATATGTATAAGAAATTCCGGTTTGTACAACATCCCGAAACCAAAGCACGCTATTTATCTGTAATTCCTGAAGGTGATGAAGCTAAAATTACTTACGATTATTTAAAGGCACCAAAAGGTTATAAAACACCAAGTATGCATTTAAAAGATGGTAATTATAAAGAAGCACTTGAAGGGTATTTAGACATTAAGAAAGAAGATTCTACAAGCTCTTATATAAATGAATGGAGTTTTAATAAAATAGGCTATAAGCATATGAGTAACCACGAGTATGATAAAGCTATTGAAACATTAAAAATTAATGCGGCTTTACATCCTAATAGTATTAATGTTTAC
>Ga0193954_1000099_pt1 | contig 47620 bp, 56 predicted proteins | sample BB_5_MG_FD_140340 | JGI IMG/M metagenome (GOLD analysis project Ga0193954, IMG submission 140340) | Microbial mat bacterial communities from the Broadkill River, Lewes, Delaware, United States - BB_5_MG | ecosystem: Environmental > Aquatic > Freshwater > River > Microbial mats | place: USA...
AGATGATGGATAGTGAGTTTCAAGTAGAATTACTTCATGATGAGATAAAAAAAGTAGTAGCTAGAAATGAAAGAGTTTTAGTCACTGTACTTACGAAAAAGATGGCAGAAGAGTTAGCAAACTACTATAGTGATTTAGGGATTAAAGTCAAATACCTTCATAGTGAGATAGATGCAATTGAAAGAAATCAAATCATCAGACAACTCAGACTGGGAAAATTTGATGTTTTAATTGGTATTAATTTACTTAGAGAAGGTCTTGATATCCCTGAAGCTTCCCTAGTAGCAATTTTAGATGCAGATAAAGAGGGTTTTTTAAGAAGTAAAACAAGTTTAATCCAAACCATGGGACGAGCCGCTAGAAATAGTAATGGTAAAGTTATCCTATTTCATAAACGTATCACAGATAGTATGAAATTTGCAATCGAAACTACAAAAAATAGAAGAAAAATACAAGAAGCACACAATAAAAAGCATGGTATCACACCAACAACAACCATAAGAAGACTTGACGAAGACTTAAAAATGGAAGAGTATGATGATGTTGCTTTAAAAATGGAAAAACTAGATAAAATGCCAGCTGCTGAACGTAAAAAAATGTTAGCAGAACTCAATGCACAAATGAAAAAAGCTGCAAAAGACCTAAACTTTGAAGAAGCTATACGATTACGAGATGAAATAGATAAAATTAAAAAGATATAATCTATTTATCGTTACAAAAATACACATACATTTTCTTCAAAATACTATTTAAATGCTATTTATAAAATATCATAGAAATATTATACAGTAAGACTAATATCCTTTATTCAAATAAATAAAGGAAAAAAATGGATATTAGTACACAAGCTGCATTTGCAGCTTTACCTATATTTGTGGCAGCTATTTTGTTGATAGGTTTTCGATTACCTGCAAAAAAAGCTATGCCTATTGTGTTTTTTGTTACAGCTGGTGTAGCAATATATGTGTGGGAAGTTACTCTCAATAGAGTGTTGGCTTCTTCAATACAAGGACTACTTATTACAGTAGCTGTTCTTTGGATTATATTTGGAGCTATTTTACTACTAAATACTCTGAAACATTCAGGAGCTATGACAACTATTCGCCAAGGATTTAATAACATAAGTCCAGATAGAAGAGTTCAAGTTATTATTATAGCTTGGTTATTTGGTTCATTTATTGAGGGTGCATCTGGATTTGGAACACCTGCAGCGATTGCAGCTCCATTAATGGTCGCTATTGGTTTTCCGGCAATGGCAGCAGTTATGATTGGTATGATGATTCAAAGTACACCAGTGTCATTTGGTGCAGTTGGAACTCCTATTTTAATCGGTGTAAATAAAGGCTTAGACTCAGAAGGGATTGGAGCTACACTTAGTTCAATGGGTTCTAGCTGGGATGTATATTTACAAATCATCACATCTGAAGTTGCTGTGGTTCATGCTATTACGGGTACTTTGATACCTTTATTTATGATTATGATGATGACAAGATTCTTTGGCAAAAACAAATCTTGGTTTGAAGGATTATCTATCTTGCCATTTGCTCTATTTGGTGGTGTTGCATTTACTATCCCTTACGCACTTACAGGTGTATTTTTAGGAGCAGAATTTCCATCACTTATTGGTGCTTTAGTTGGCCTTCCTATTGTTGTATTTGCAGCAAAAAAAGGTTTTTTAATTCCTAAAAACAGTTGGGATTTTGCACCGAAAGAAGAATGGCCAGTAGAATGGGTAAGTAAATTTGAGATGAAACTAGATGCTATGACAGAAAAAGTTCCTATGTCTTTAACAAAAGCTTGGATTCCTTATGTATTAGTTGCAATTATTTTAGTACTAACGAGAGTATCTGATGATGCTAAAGCATTTGTAAAATCATGGGTTATCCCTTTTAAAGATATTTTAGGTGAGGGTTTAGGTTATACTATCACACCATTGTATTTACCAGGTGGTATTTTAGTCTTTGTTGTTTTAGTTACTTACTTTTTCCATAAAATGCAGTTTAAAGAGATGAAAGCAGCTGTAAGTGAATCTTCGAAAGTTATGCTAGGTGCTGGTTTTGTACTAATATTTACTATACCTTTGGTTCGAATTTTAATTAACTCTGGAGTAAATGAATCAGGATTTGACTCTATGCCTGTAGCAATGGCTACCTTTGTAGCTTCTTCTGTTGGTGATATTTATCCATTTTTTGCGCCTATGATTGGAGCTTTGGGAGCATTTATAGCTGGGTCTAATACAGTTTCAAATATGATGTTAGCGCAGTACCAATTTGGTGTAGCAGATGCCTTAGGATTATCTACTGCATTTATGGTGGCACTTCAAGCAGTTGGAGCAGCTGCTGGTAATATGATAGCGATTCATAACGTTGTAGCTGCTAGTGCAACTGTTGGGCTTCTTGACCAAGAGGGGGAAACGCTAAGAAGAACTATTATTCCTACAGTATATTATTGTATAGTAGCAGGTATTTTGGGACTTGTTGGTATGTATGTATTGGGACTAAGTGATCCATTACTCAAGTAATACTTTCATAATTTATTTAATTATGGTATAATTGCATAAAAAAGGATTTATATGAAAAGTATTTTATTAAGTTTATTTATTCTTCTTGCAATTGTAGGTTGTGGAGAAGAAACAACTGGGGATAAAGTAGATAATGCTGTTGATTCAACAAAAAAAGCAGCAAGTGATACTTTAGATAACTTAAAAAAAGTGATTGACTAATCTACTTTTAAAATAACAATAGAATTGATTTCTATTGTTATAAATAAAATCAATAATTTTATTTCATTAAAGTTAATCACTAATTTTGTGCTATTATTCCTAAAATGAGTTTTACTATAAGATAGAATAAATGAAGTTACATAGATGAGTAGTTGATAATATAAAAACCTAAAAAGGACTAAAGGTCTTTATATTTTGTTATCATTGTTAAATTTCGTACTGTAATTATAAGAAACGAAAATGAAATGAAAATGAAAATCATAAAATCTTCTTCTATTTTACAAATTTTCTTTTCCAATACATAGTTTTTCTATTTCTAATCGAAGTTATATCCCATTTCACTTAATGAGTTTTTATTTTTAGTCCACCCTTTTTTTACTGAAACAAAAAGTTCTAAGTAAACTTTCTTTTGAGTAAGTCTTTCTATTTTTTTTCTAGCGTTGTACCCTATTCTTTTAATAGCCACAGCACCTTTACCTATAATCATCCCTTTTTGCGTAGATTTCTCTACAACTATAGTTGCTTTAATAACATCTACATTGTCTTTCTCTTCTACACGGTCAATAATTACATCTGCTTCATAAGGGATTTCATCAGAGATATTATCAAAAATAGATTCTCTTATAAACTCTCTATAAATTTCTCGTAAATGAGAAGTAGTCATAATCTCTGTATCGTATAAAGGTGGAGACTCAGGAAGATGTTTTACAATAGCATCTAAAATATCTTTCTCTTTTGTTCCCTTTTTAATCGATACAGGAATTAAAGACTCATATTTATCATCAAACTGTTTATACTCTTCAATTTTATCAAAAACCTCAGCTTCTGTTACAAAGTCTGTTTTGGTAAGGAGTAAAATATGTTTTGTATTTTTTTTATTTTTCGTTAAAAAATCTTCATAATGTTTTATTTTATCTGTTACAGGAGCTAGATATAAAATAAGATCACAATCACCTATTGCTTTTAGTGCTTCTTCTAACATAAACTGATTTATTAACTTTTCATTTTCATGAATACCTGGAGTATCTATAAATACTATTTGATCCTCTTCATTCATCACGATTACATTTGATCTTTTTCTTGTTGCATTTGCTTTGTGAGAAACCATTGTAATTTTTTCACCAACAAGCCAGTTCAGTAAAGAACTTTTCCCTGCATTTGGTCGTCCTACTGTTGCAACAAATCCACATTTTGTATTTATCAATTTTTTTCCTTTTTGTATATTACTTTCCAGTAATTGTTCTGTCTTCCATATTTAAATAACGAAGCAAATAACCAGCTTCTCTTGGTGTCCACTTCAATTCTTTTTCCAGTTGAGATATATTCATCTCTTTATTTACCCCTAAATCATATCTATAGACAATATCAAATACTTTTATATGAAGCTGATTTCTTGTAGCTCCTGTAATAAAACTAGGGATAATTTCATCTATGTTTGGTATGAGAAACACCCTATTTTCTTTAATGTACCGTAACATTATCCCTATTTGATACGAATGGTACTCATTGACTTTCAATTGTTCCAATGTTTTATTTTTATAATCGAGAGATTTAAAAGTTGCTACCTCTTTTTCAATCATTTTTTGAATATTATCTACTTCAATATTTAATAAAGAAGTAGGTAAAGCTATATCTTCTATGGACATTGCTTCAGGATCAAAAGTTCTTTTTTTTAATCGTGGAGCGAATTGTACTACTTTTTTTACAAGTTGTTCCATAAACGACATAATCTTCCTTTAAATAATTTAAAATATATATTATTATACAATACTTTTGATGAAAGATAAACTATTTGAAAAACCGATAAAAAAACAATTTGAATTTGACGAAGATGTAGCCTCTGTATTTGATGATATGTTATCCCGTTCTGTTCCACACTATGAAGATATGTTAAACCTAACAACATCTTTTGCTCTTAAATATACGAAAGAAAACAGTATTATTTATGATTTAGGTTGTTCAACAGCAACTACACTTATTAATATAGCAAAAAATTCTACACACCCATTAAACTTAGTGGGTATTGATACATCAAGTGCTATGCTAGATAGAGCCAAACATAAAGCAAATGCCTATGGTATTCATATAGATTTTAAAGAAGATGATATCTTTAATGTTGATTTTCAAAAATCAAATGTTATTATCTCTAACTATACTTTACAATTCATACGACCCTTACAAAGAGAACAATTAATTAAAAAAATCTATGATTCACTTGAAGTTGGTTCTGTATTTATTTTTAGTGAAAAAGTTATTACCGATAATAAAATTCTTAATAAAGAATTTATAGATGAATATTATGATTTTAAAAAAACTCAAGGGTATAGTGAATTTGAAATATCTCAAAAAAGAGAAGCTTTAGAAAATGTACTTATTCCTTATAGTTATGAAGAGAATAAAAAAATGATTTTAGATGCTGGATTTAGTAATTTTGACTGTTTATTTAAATGGATAAATTTTGCTACTTTTATCGCTATAAAATAAGGTTATTCAGAAACCTTTTTCATATTTAAAGCTACATTATAAGCACTACTCCATGCCCAGTGTAAATTGTAACCACCACAGTCGCCATCAACATCAAGGACTTCTCCTATAAAAAAGAGGTCTTTTTGATATTTTGATTCCATATTTTCTAGATTTATTTCACTGAGTTCTACTCCCCCCGCACACACTTCACAAGTTTCAAAACCTTTTGTATCTATAATATTAAACTCTAAACTTTTAATAGTTTTTACTATTTTACTAATCTCTTTTGGGGATAAAAACTTTGCATATTTTATATGCGATGGAATGTTGGAATTTAATATGATAAACTTAGCAAGTTTTTTATTCATGATTCCATCTAACCATAGGTTTAATTCTTTCTCTTTTAAAGTATTCATCCTTTTTGTTAATAATTCAACTAATTTATCATAAGAGAAATCTGGCATGGTATCTACAACAATTTTTACACTCTTTTGTTTTTCTAAACCTTTGGATATTTTTCTACTAATATCTAATATCAAAGAACCTGACACTCCATATTTAGTAAATAAAAAGTCACCTCTTTTTTTATCAATCACCGCTTCAATTTTAACACCACTTACAACATCTAAATTTTTCTTATCACTTACTAACTGTACCAATGAAGCAACTGGAGATATAATTTTATGTTTAAATCTTTTAGCAAATTGGTATCCACTTTCACTACTTCCTAGTTTTGGCATAGCAATGCTTCCTGAAGCAATAATTAGTTTGTCAAATTTTTTAGATTTATTTAATGTATATTGGTTTTGAGCATACTGAATATCTGTTATTTCTGTATTTACTTCAATATTTGTTCCTGCTTGTAAAGACTCATATTCTAAAATATCAACTACAGATGAAGAACTAAGAGATAAAGGGTACATTCTCGTGCTTTGACCATTTTTAAACTCAATACCTATATTGCTAAAAAACTCTTTACAATAAGTATAATCAAATTTTTCTATAGTCTCTTTAATCAAAGAAATATTAGAATTAGAATAAAAATTTGAGAGTGATATATTTTGATTTGTGATATTGCATCTACCATTTCCAGTAGCTAATAATTTTTTTCCTACTTTATTATTTTTTTCAAAAATTGTTACATCAAAACCTTTTGAAGATAATAATATAGAAGAAAATAAACCTGATGCACCCGCACCAATTATGGCGATTTTAGTTTTTTTACCCATTAAACTATTTTACAATAAATGTAGTAGTATATTCATCTTCATTATCAAGAACTTTAAAAGTCCATTTACCTTTCGTTCTTCCTTCAATATATCTATAATCATATACTGATGCATGATAAGCAGGGATAGTCATCTCTCTTGTTCGTGTTGTAGTCCCATCAGGTTCAATCCAATGAATAGTGATATTTTTATCTGAAGAAATTCTCACATGAGAATATTTACATATAATTGAATTTTCATCTTCAAGAATAAGACAATCAGCTTTATTTTCTTCTGCATTAGCAAAAGTTAAAAATAATGGACTTAAAAATAATAAGCATTTTAATTTCATGATTTTTCCTTCAATAATGAACTATTTATTACTTCATTATAACTTTTATCTTCTAATAGAGTAATTAAAGCCATATATTATCAAGAAGTCTTGTTTCACCAATCTTCACAGCAACTAAAATAATACTCTTTCCAACTTCTAAGCTATTAATGCTTTTAAATTTTCTATCTGTAACCACAATATATTCAATTTCTATTTTTTCTGAATTAAGCACATTTTTCATCTCTTTAATAATAAGAGAAACATCTATTTCACTACATCCAACCATTTTAGCGGCAGTTTTAAGAGATTGCGATATTTTCAAAGATTCTACTCTTTCCTCTTTTGATAAATATACATTTCGACTACTATATGCTAGTCCGTCAGGCTCTCGTATAATATTACAAGCAACTATATTTACATCCAAATAGAAATTTTGAACCATTTGCTCAATCAATGCTAATTGTTGTGCATCTTTTTTTCCAAAATAAGCATTTGTCGGATTCACAATATTAAATAATTTTAATACTACTTGCAATACTCCATCAAAGTGACCTGGCCTTTTTTCCCCTTCTAAAATAAAACTATTTTGGGCTGGCCCCTTTACCAAAACTTCATCTTTCCCATACATAGTATTAATATTAGGCATAAACAAATAATCTACTTTTGCTAATTCACAAATCTTTTTATCTGCCTCATCTTTTTTAGGATATTTATCTAAATCTTCTCCTACTAAAAACTGTGTAGGATTTACGAAAATTGATACCACTACAATATCATTTTCACTTCTTGCTTTGTTGATTAAAGAAAGATGTCCATCATGTAAAGAACCCATAGTTGGAACAAAACCTATCGTTTCATTTTTTTTTCTGAGTTCATTTTTAAGCTCTTCAATTGTGTTTATTATTATCATAATTTAGTGTTTATTATCCTAAGCTTTTATATCCAAAAGTGTTTTGTGTATTGAATTTTGGGTTGATATCACTTCAGCATTTGCTGTATAAGCGATTGGTATTTCGATTTGTTTTACAATCTCTTTTGCAATATCTAAATCATCATTAACTTTGTTTTCATTATTTGTATTATTTGAGGTGTTAGATATTTTAGAAATATTCTGCGCTGATTTATTTAAGTTATCCTCAAGATTAACCATTGTATTTAGATTATTACTAACTGTCATTATTAACTCCTTTTAAATCAAGTAAAATTTTATTGAGATTTGTTTGTGAAGCTATTGCTGTATCTGCACCACTTAAATCAGTAGGTCCCATTGCTGCTTTTTGCAACATATCCAATTTAAATGCTGCTGCTTTTGGATCATTTGGAATAGAAGTATCTAATCTTACACTTCCACCAACAGCATACATCTTACCATCTGGTCCCTCTTGATAATTGTATGAGATAGGAGTTGTTGTATGCCCTATTGTAGCATGAGCTTGTTCATGAGTTCTTATTTCAGCATCTTTATTTTTAAACTTCTCCAGAACACGTGTAAAATCATCTTTATCATAATTTTTATCAATAGTGGAAAGTTCAATATAATCCTTACTTCGATTAGATTCAACCTTTTCTGCTTCTTTAACTTTATTGAGTTCTGCATACTTTGAAGATAATTTCGCATAAAGTTGATTTACTGAAATATTTTCAAACTGATCTGTAATTATATCCACGATATCCCCTTTGAAATAATTATACAATAATTTTATTTACAATTCAAAATAAAATACCGTTAATTTATATAACTTAATATTAATAGATATTTAGATATAATTGCGATTATTTTAAGCTTAAGGATTAATATGACTTCTACGTTATTAATAGTACAATTTGTTTTGGCAGTTTTAATTACAATTGCAATTTTACTACAAAAAAGTTCAAGTATGGGACTTGGAGCATACAGTGGTAGTAATGACTCTATGTTTGGAGCAAAAGGGCCTGCAAATTTTTTAACAAAATTAACTTTTGGACTAGGTATACTTATTGTTTTAAATACATTATATTTAGGATATTTATATAATCAAGAAAATTCTAAAAGTGTGGTAGACAATGTAGAAATTAATTCACTTATACCAAGTGCACCAGAAAATACAGTAACACCAAAATCTGCCCCAGCGGCACCTACTAAATAATTAATTAATAGAAATGAGATATTTATTTCTATTATTAATTTCTACTTCCTACATATTTGCAAACGCGCATATCTTTGTATATCATAGATTTGCTGACGATAGATACCAAAGTGCAAACACTACTATTAAAGAACTCACTAAACAATTTGACTATTTTAAAGAGAATAATTTTGAAGTTGTCCCTTTATCAAAAATTTTAACTAAATTAGAAAACAAAGAAGAGATTCCGAGCAAATGGATTGCTTTAACAATTGATGATGCCTATAAAAGTTTTTATGACCATGGATTGGATATTTTTAAAAAATATAATTATCCGTTTAGTTTATATGTTTATGTTCAAGCAACACAGAAGCATTATGGCGACTATATGACATGGGAACAAATCAAGGAAACTGCTAAATTTGGTGAAATTGGTTTACACTCTTATGCGCATCCAAAACTTCAAAATCTTTCAAAAGAAGAGATTATTTTGGATACTAACAAAGCATACAATATTTTAGAAAAAAATACAGGCATCAAAGCGAGTACTTATGCTTACCCTTATGGTGAATTTAATGAAGAAGTAAAGTCAACTTTAAAAAATAATTTTAATTTTCGATCAATTCTCAATCAAAATGCTGGTTCAGTTAAAAAAAATACTGACATTTATGATATACCTAGAATTGCACTTGTGGGTGAAGTTAATATTAATCATAAATTACGTTACAAAACATTTGATGCCCATTGGATTGAACCTAAAGAGTTCCCAAAAGATGGTGTACTTAAGAGAGTTCATGTAAAAGTTGATAAAAAATATAAAAAATTAAAACTTTACATTACAAGTGAAGGCTGGAGAGATGTAAAGGTAGTAGATGGCGTAGTAGATTTAAAATTAAATACATATTTAAAAAGAACAAGAACAAGAATAATGATTGGTCCAAATGTATTTACAATTTCAAATAATATTATAAATAAAATTAAAACTAAAAAGGATAAATAAATGATAAATGAAAACTATGAAGAAACAAAAGTAAGTATGGATAAGTCTTTAGAGGCTTTAAAAAGAGATTATATGACATTAAGAACAGGGAAAGTACAGCCAAGTATCTTAGATAATATTACAGTAGATTACTATGGAACACAAACTGCTTTAGGTCAAGTTGCCTCAATATTAGTACCAGATGCTACAACAATCAATATCTCTCCATGGGAAAAACATTTAGTAGGTGAAATTGAAAAAGCAATTAGCGCTGCAAATATTGGTGTAACACCAAATAACAATGGAGAATCAGTACAATTATTTTTTCCACCAATGACTCAAGATCAAAGAAAAGAGAGTGTTAAAGGAGCAAAGGTTATGACTGACAATGCAAAAGTTGCTATCAGAAATATCAGAAAAACTGCAAACGATAAAATCAAAAAGCTTTTAAAAGATAAAGAGATTACAGAAGATGAATCAAAAAGAGCACAAGATGAGATTCAAAAACTAACTGATACATACGTAGTAAAAGCTGATGATCTTTACAAAGCTAAAGATATCGAAATCATGAAGATATAACCATGAATGTAGAACAAATTTATAAAGACTCTAATGCATTACTAGAAGGTCACTTTAAATTAAGTAGTGGTAATTTTTCTAAATTCTATTTACAATCAGCAAAAGTTTTAGAAGACCCAAAAACCGCAAAACTATTAGCAGAAGCCTTAGCCGAACAAATTAAAAAATCTGGAATTAAAGTAGATGCAGTTTGTTCACCAGCTTTAGGCGGTCTTATTGCTGGTTTTGCTTTAGCAACAGCATTAGATGTACGTTTTATTTTTGCTGAGCGTGTTGATGGTGAGATGACTATTAGAAGAGGATTTGAAGTAACTAAAGATGAAAATTATGTTATTTGTGAAGATATCATCACTACAGGGGGATCTGCATTAGAAGCTGCGAAACAAGTTGAAGCTGACGGTGGTAATATTGTAGCGTATGCTGCACTTGCAAATAGAGGTTTTTGTGCTAGAGTTGGAAGTGATTTAGAGAAAAAAGATAATTGTAAATTACCTTTAGATAAGCCATTGTTTGCATTAGAAGATTTTACATTTGAGATGTATTCTCCGCAAGAATGTGATTTTAAAGATATCGCATATAAGCCAGGAAGTAGAGGAAACTAAGTTTTCCTCTTCAAATAGAGGTATTTAATTATTTCTATTTGAACTTTCCACTAGTCCAATAATCATCAGATAAGTCAATCTTTTTATCATCTGCATCTTTTCCAGTTACATTGATAAAAGAAGCTTTATAACCACTCTCACCACCTGCAGACTTTACTTTATATTTTTCTTTTGAAGATGGCTGAGTGCTATAAAAATATCCAATTGCACCTGTTGCTGCTAATAGCAAAACAAATGTTAAAACATTTGTTTTTTTCTCTTCTTTTGGCATACTAATTGAGTCTTAAATATCAGCCATTAAACTTTACAATAGCAGAACCCCATGTTGCTCCACCACCAAAAGCATCTAGCAACATTGTTTTACCATTTACTAGCCTACCATCCTCAAAACAATCATTCATTGCCATAGGGATAGAAGCAGCTGAAGTATTACCATATTTTTCAACAGTAAGTACTTTTTGGCTATCAGTTAACTTTAACGCTTTACCAACTGCTTTGATAATTCGAATATTAGCTTGGTGTGGAATAAACAGATCTATATCATCATTTGTATAGTTGTTTTTAGCCATTATTTTTTCTACATCTGAAGTAAGAGTTTTCACTGCAATTTTAAAAGTTTCATTACCTTTCATATGCATAAATTTCTCATCAGGACTACCAACACCAGGGATATATAAAATATCCTTTAGGTTACCATCTGCACTACAATTTACATCGATAATAGATTTTTCTTTATCATCAGTAGATGAGATAATTGCAGCACCAGCACCATCTCCAAATAGCATACAAATATTTCTATCAGTATAATCCATTACATTACTTGCTTTTTCTGCACCAACAATAAGTACATTCTTTTTCATACCTGATTCAATAAAAGCTTTTGCAACACTTAATGCATAAACAAAACCTGTACAAGCTGCACTTATATCAAGAGCCATTACATCTTCAATACCAAGTTTTTCAGATATAAGACAAGCAGTTGAAGGCATAGCACTAAAATCTGGGCTTAAGGTAGCACAAATCACTAAATCTACATCACTTGCTTCTATACCAGCGCGTTCGATCGCAACTTCTGATGCTTTTGCACCTAAATCACTTGTATTTTCATTTTCTGCTGCTACTAATCTTTCTTTAATCCCAGTTCGTTTAAAAATCCATTCATCAGTCGTATCAATTTTATCTTCAAACCATTTATTTGTTCTCACTTCTTTTGGTTTATAAGCACCAATAGATTTAAATGAAGCATACATATTTAGTCCTTGAATTGTTTTAATTTTTCTTCTATATCCTGATTCAAGTTTGAATCAGCTGCAGCAATTGCTTGAAATATAGCATTTTGAATTGCTTTTGCATTTGATTTCCCATGTGCAATAATAACTGGAGCTTTTACACCTATTAATGGTGCTCCACCATATTCTGCATAATCAACTTTTAATTTTAAGTTTTTAAATACTTTTCGCATGAGTACTGCACCAGTAATCGAAACCAATGATCTTCGTAAATTATCTTTTATTATTTTACCAATAGTATCAGCCACACCCTCTGCAGTTTTTAACATAATATTTCCAATAAAACCATCACATGCAACAACATCAACGCTTCCATTAAATATATCATTTCCTTCTACATTTCCAACAAAGTTAGGTAGGTTTTCTAAAAGTGCAAAAGCTTCTCTTGAAACTTCATTTCCTTTAGATTCTTCCTCTCCATTACTCAGTAATCCTGTTAATGGATTTTCTATTCCCAAAACATCTTCTGCATACACTTGACCCATAATAGCAAACTCTCTTAAGTTCTTTGCATCACAGTCAACATTTGCTCCAACATCTAAAACTAGTGTATTACCATTTACAGTTGGTAATAGCGTAGCTATTGCAGGTCTGCTTACACCTTTAATTCTTCCTATTCTTAATGTTGCTAAACTCATTGATGCACCACTATGTCCTGCACTTACATATGCATCAGCTTCACCGGTTTTTACTAGTTCTATTGCTTTATATGCTGTACTTTCTTTTCTTTTGAGGGCATCAGTAGCATGATCATGCATACTTATTATATCATCTGCTTGATGTATTATAATTCTATTATCAAATTTATGAGGAATTAAAGGTAAAAGCTCATCTTTTTTTCCAACTAAAATAGCGGTAAAATGTCTGTCTTTTTTGAGTGCTGAAATCACACCTTCTACAATAGGTTCGCAACCATTGTCGCCACCCATTGCATCTATAGCTATTTTAAGCATTACGCTTTGTATTCGCCTGTTGTAGGGTTTACATTATGAGGCATTTTCCATGTTCCATCTGTATCCTTCACTGGTCTTTTTAGTGTAATCTTATAGTGTGTTCTTCTTTTTGCACTTCTTGAGTGTGAAACTCGTCTCTTTGGTACTGCCATTTCTTATCCTTAATATTCTATTTCGACTAGCTCGTCGTTATTTTTACAATTATCACATACATGATATTCTGATCGTAGTGATTCTAACTCACTATGTAATACTTCATTAAAATCCAAAATATGGTCTTCAATTTCAATAATTACAAATTCTCCATCATCTTGTTCTGAAGAATATATACCATCACTTAGTAAAAATTTCATCTCTAAATCTAACGGAACATCAAATGTTATACCACATTTACAGCAGTCAACATCACAATTTCCTTTGATTTTTGAATCAATTCTTGCTAGTTTTGACGATATTTTACTGAAAGTACCTAAAAACTTAACTGAATTTGAAGATATTTCAAATTCAGAATCCTGTAAAGGTATCTTTCTAAATTCAATTTTCATTGATTTTTACTAAAAAGTTATTAACAAATATCTTTTTGTGCAAAAAAGAAATTAATTTCATTTGCTGCATTCTCTAAAGAATCACTTCCGTGAACTGCATTAGCATCAATAGACTCAGCGAAATCTGCTCTAATTGTACCAGCTTCAGCTTCTTTAGGATTAGTTGCACCCATTAAGTCTCTATTTTTAGCCATTGCGTCATCTCCCTCAAGTACAGTTACTACAACTGGTCCAGAGATCATAAATTCTACTAATTCACCATAAAATGGTCTCTCAGCGTGTACTGCATAAAATGCTTCTGCATCTGCTTTGCTTAATTGTATTTTTTTTGTTGCTGCGATTCTTAATCCAGCTGTTTCAAATCTGTCTAGTATCTTACCTACAACATTTTTTGCTACTGCGTCTGGTTTGATGATTGATAATGTTTGTTCCATTATATGCTCCTGTTATTTATTAAAGTGGCGGATTATAGCTAAATAATAAAAAAAAGGCAAGAAAATTGATTTCTTACCTTTTTTTAAGTTTTTTATGGTTAATTAAATTATATTAATCTTCTACGCAAGGCTCGCCATCAGCCCCTCTATTTGCATTTCTAGGTTGATTTGGTGCAACACTTGAATCATCCCATACAATACATCCTTCTGTTGGACAAGCATCAGCACAAGCTGGTGCATCGTTGTCACCAACACACTCTGTACATGTTTCAGGGTTTACATAATAAATATCTTCACCTGTTGGATTTTCATCGTTATCTACGATTGATTCTGTTGGACACTCGTCTAAACAAGCATCACATGATATACATGTATCTGTAATTATTACTGACATTTTAATTCTCCTAATATTGTTTTATTTACTTTATCATACTAACGATAAAAAATACGTTAAAGATTATAAGTACTCTTATAATCTAGATTGTCCTTTACCATAAATTTTAAATTTATAGGTAGTCAACCCTTCTATTCCCATTGGTCCTCTTGCATGAAGCTTATTTGTACTAATTCCTACTTCAGCTCCAAAACCAAAAGAACCTCCATCAGTAAATCTTGTACTTGCATTTACATAAACACTTGATGCATCAACACTATTTAAAAATTTTTCTGATGTAGTGATATTTTCACTTAAAATTGATTCAGAATGTCCTGATCCATATTCTGCAATGTGAGATATTGCACCATTAACTCCATCTACAATTTTAATATTTAAAATATTAGCTAAGTATTCAGTATGAAAGTCTTCATCGGTTGCATTGTTAACCTCAATAATATTTTGAGTTTCACTGCAGCCTCTTAGTTCTGTTCCCTCTTTATCAAATGCATTTTTTATTAATGGTAACAAATCTTTAGCAATCTTTTGATCAATTAATAATGTTTCCATTGCATTACAAACACCTGGCCTTTGACATTTTGCATTAATAACTATTTTAATCATATTTTCAATTTTAGCATCTTTATCAACATAAATATGACATTGTCCCTTATCATGTTTAATTACTGGTACACTAGAATTTTGTGAAATATATTTAATCAATGCTTCTCCACCACGTGGTACAATTAAATCAACATATTTATCCATTTTTATCAGTTTTGAAACACCTTCTCTAGTTGCATCTGGTAGTAAAGAGATAATCTCTTCTTGTAAGTTATTCTTAACAAGAACAGTTCTTAATACTTTGGCGATAATTTCATTTGAAAACTGTGCTTCTTTTCCACCTTTTAATACACAAACATTACCACTTTTAAAACACAATGCAGCTGTATCAGATGTAACATTTGGTCTACTTTCATAAATAATTCCAATTACTCCAATTGGCACTGAGACCTTTTCTATTTTTAAATCATCTTCAGTGATCCAGCCATCTAAAATTTTTCCTGTAGGTTCTTTTAATGCTGCAATCTCTTCAATAGCTGTTGCCATTGCATCAATTCTATTTTCATCTAATAAAAGTCTATCTTTTAATGCACTAGACAAATTATTTTTATCTGCGCTAATCATATCTTTTTTATTTTCAGTTATGATTTCACTTGCATTTTCTCTTAATCCACTTGCCATCTCTAGTAAAATTTTATTTTTTTCTTTCCCTGATAATTGAGAGACTATTCTACTTGATTCTTTTGCTTTTTTTAAAAATTCTTTCATCTTATCTCCTATTTTTGTGTAACCATATAGGCATCTTCAATTGCATTCATACAACTATTTCTTACATTTCCTCGTTCAAGCGCAGCATATCCTGCAGCAGTAGTTCCTCCAGGACTCATAACGCCATCTTTTAGTAAAGCTGGATGTATTGTTTGTATTAGATCTCCAAATCCATCAAATAAACCATTAGCTACAGTTATTGCATCTGTTCTTTTCATCCCTTGCTTAACAGCACCATCACAAAGGGCTTCATGAATTAGTGCTAAATACGCTGGTCCACTTCCTGCAACTGCTGTTGCTATATCAACCTCTTTTTCACTACTTAACCATACTGTCTTACCAATTGCTTTAAAAAGTTCTTCCGCTTCTTTTTTTAAAGTCTCATCTCCTGTCATTGTTGTCATTGATTTACCTACACTAGCACATAAGTTTGGCATAACACGTACAACAGCATTAGATTTTATATGTTCTTTTAAAGCTAATATCGTAGTACCCGCTAAAACAGAATACAACTCAATAGCAACACCTTTTAATCTTACTCCAACCTCTTCTAAATTTGCTGGTTTAACACACAATATTACTTTTTTATTTGTCATATCAAAATCTTCATAGGTCTCTTTGTTAATCGATACACCTAAACTATTTTCAAATTTTTCTAATTTTGACATTGTTCTTCCTACAACTTCAATATCAAAAATCTCTTTCAAACCTTGAGCAATTGATAATGCCATATTTCCATTACCTATAAATGTAATTGTTTCTTTCATAATATATTCCTATTAATAAATTTGTAAAAAAAAAGGACAGCCCTAAAGCTATCCTTTGAAAGTCTATTTAATAGAGTCTGCAAACTCTTTAAATATATATTTACTTTCATGTGGACCAGGACTAGCTTCTGGATGGTGCTGTACAGAGAATATGGGTTTATTCTTATATTTTACACCCTCTATTGTGTTATCAAATAAATTTACATGTGTTAATTCTGCAATCTCTTCTATAGAATCAGGAACATTATAGTTATGATTTTGAGCTGTAATTTCAACAACATTTTTATCATTTTTTACAGGATGGTTACCACCATGTTGTCCAAATTTTAGTTTATACGTATCATGACCATGTGCAATACTTAACATTTGATGACCTAAACAAATAGCAAACATTGGAATGTTTTTACTAATTAGTTTTTGTACTTCAATTTTTTCTTTTGAAAGTGTTAATGGATCACCAGGACCATTACTTAAAAATACTCCACCAATTTCACCATCTTCATATCTTTTAATTAAATCATCACCGTTAAAATCACTAGGAATTACTTCTACTTCTAAACCAGCTTCAACTAATTCATTTAAAATATTTCTTTTTACACCGAAATCAACAACAACAACTTTTTTATCACTCATTACAGCTTTATTATAATCCATAGTTGTCATATTCCAAGCACCATTTTTATGAATATAACTTGTTTTTGTACTTACTTGCTCAATGTAATTAATATCTTCAATTCTAGGACTAGCTTCTAATAATAGTTTTAATTCATCAATATTATCAATTTCTGTTGAAGCGATCATCATCATAGCACCATTATCTCTTAACATTTTTGTTAAATATCTCGTATCAATATCACAAATACCTAAAGTATTGTTTTCTTTTAATAATTCAGATAAACTTTTTTCACCTCTAAAGTTTGAATAGTTTTCATTGTAGGCTCTTACTAAAACACCTTTACAATGAGCTTGTGAACTCTCATTATCATTATCATTTACACCCACATTACCAATTTCTGGCATTGTAAAAGTTACAAACTGTCCAGCATAACTAGGATCTGTAATAATCTCTTGATAACCAGTTAAAGAAGTATTAAATACTAACTCTCCAACTAAAGTACCCTCTGCACCAAATGATTTAGCAGTTAAATAAGTTCCATTTTCTAAATATATATAAATCTCTTTCATCATCATCCCTTTTATATTAAACCTTTTTTTATTAACTCTTCTTCATATAATCTATTAAATACTAGATTATAATCTTCAGTACCTGGAATAAGTTTCCTTTTATATGTTTTGATTTTTTCATATGCCAATGAATCTGCTTCATCATAACCTTTTATAAAGTTTGAAATAGATTCAGAGATAAGATTTTTTACTTGGTTATCATTTACAATAAAATGTATAAAATCTTCTTCATATAAATAATCCATAATCAAATGTGCAATATTTGAAAATCTATCTTCGAAATTTAAATTAACTCCAAAATCATTAGCCATTCTTTTTTTTGTCATCCAAAATAGTTGTCGATAATCAGCTTTGTAAAATTCAATATCTTCTTCTTGTTTTTCTAATAATTCATCTACAGCATCATCCAAGTCAATCTCTTTTTGGATATCTTCATTTAAAATTCGTTCACATTCAGCAGTAATAAAAGATTTCTCTTTTCTTAACTCAATAAAAGAAGAGTTTACGATATCCTTAGTGATTTTTCTTGATATATAAGGGCTATGTTGTTTTTTTAATTTCATTATTTATTCCTTATTTTCTGATAATAGTATCTTCACGTTCCGGACTAGTTGAGATGATACCTACCTTAGTTTTTGTTAACTCTTCGATTCTCTCAATATATTGTTTTGCTGTTTGTGGTAGTTGATCATAATCTCGACAACCAACTACACTATCCCAACCTTTTATATCTTCATAAATAGGGATAATATTATCCATATTTGAAGGTACGTAATTAATTCTTTCACCATTAACTTCATAAGCTACACAAATCTTAATAGTTTCAAAACCATCTAAAACATCTAATTTCATTAAAGAAAGTTGGTCACAACCATTTAATCTACTTGCATGTCTAACACCAACCGCATCAAACCAACCACATCTTCTTCCACGTCCAGTTGTAGTTCCTACTTCTTTTCCAACATCTGCCATTGTTTCTCCAGCATCAGTAAAGTCTTCAGTTGGGAAAGGTCCATTTCCTACTCTAGTAGTATATGCTTTTACAATACCAGTAACTACACCAATATCACTAGGAGCAATACCTAGACCAGTACAAGCACCAGCACTAACAGTTGCACTTGAAGTTACATAAGGGTATGTACCATGATCAATGTCTAGTAAAGTACCTTGAGCACCCTCTAAAAGAATTTTTTTGTCTGCATCAATTGCATCCCAAACAAGATTTGTTGTATTTGTAATAAACTTACCAATTTTTTCATTGTATATCGTCAACTCTTCTAAAAGTTCTTTTTCATTTGGAACTGGAACATCCATCGCATCAAAAATCACTTTATTTTCTGCAAAATAACTCATAATGTTTGCACAAAGTTTTTCTGGGTTTAATAATTCTCCAGCTCTTTGCCCTATTCTGTTAATTTTATCAGCATAAGCAGGTCCAATCCCTTTTCCAGTTGTACCAATTGCATTATCACCTTTTAGTTTCTCTTTTGCTTGATCAATTAAACTATGATAAGGAAGATTTAAATGTGCTTTATCAGAGATAAAAATTCTACCTTCTAAATTGTCAAATTGCTCCATCTCTGTAATAATTGATTGAGGATTTAAAACTACACCATTTCCTATTACGTTTACAGCTTTTGGATTTAATATCCCAGAAGGTACTAAATGTAGAGCATATCTTACTCCATCAACCCAGATTGTATGTCCAGCATTATGTCCACCTTGACTTCTACAAACCATATCATATTCTTGAGCAAGTTTATCTACTATTTTACCTTTACCTTCGTCACCCCATTGGATTCCTACTATTACGTCTGCTTTACTCATGCTTATCCTTCCATCACTTTTAATAAATTGTCTGTATATACTGCAAATCCTAGAGAATTGATACCATCACTTTTGTATCCACCACCCTTTGCAATTGTTAAATTTTCGTTAATTACTCTATAATAAATATCATCATAATATTTCATTGCACTATAATATATTGGAGAAACATTTACATTTTTGTATTCAATATTTTTTGCTATATTTATAAGTTTTTCACACTCTTTTTGTAAACATTCAGGTAAATCTTCTAATATTTTTTCTAAACATTCTGCTGTTTTTACATTTATAAGTTTTGTTAACCAGTCTAGATTTAATGCAAACAATGCACCAATTTCACCATTTTTAAAGAGTTCGATACTAATATCATATTCTTTTGAAATAATCATAGGGATATTAATATTTGCAATTTGTACCAAAGAATCTATCTCAAGTTTGTTTAATAAATCACAATTAAGATTTATCATATCACTTATATTATCATGACCTATCCACTCTGCGCCAATTTGATAGACTTCATTTGCTGGGTATGTAAATACAGGTTGTATATAGAACCATTTTTTATGTAATGTTGCACGTCCTAGTCTTTTAGAGATAATTCTCACTACATCTAAAGTACTATCTGCGCGTAATGCTAAACTATTATTTACCTCATCACTTAATGTAATTAATGATTTTTCATTATCTATACTTTGGTGTCCAGAATAGGAAAAATTAGGGGTAACTATCTCTTCAAATCCAGCTTCTTCTAAAAAATCACTTGCACCATTTTCTAGTACTCTTTTTAATTTTGCAGTTTTTCCAAAATAGAGTCTACTACCTGTTGGTATTTCATGTTCAAATATCATAATTAATTGTTTATTTCCATAAAAATTTTATTTGCTGTTCCATCAAATGTTCTGATACCTAATTCATCCAATGCTTTTTCTACTGCATTTACTGCCCAAGAAGCTTCGTAGTCTGCAACTAATCCCATGTGATTTACTCTAAATATTTTACCTTTTAAGTGATCTTGACCACCAGCAATATTTAAATCAAATTTTTCTTTTAAAACTTTTCTAATTGCATTTGAATCTTCAGTATAAATTGTAGTCATAGCATTTGCTGGATTATGTGGATAAACTTCAAGCCCTATTGCTTTAAATGCTTCTCTTGTAGCTTTTGCCCTTAATGCTGTTTGAGTATATAAATTTTCAAAACCAATCTCTTTTAATTTTGACAAAATACTTCCTAGCCCGATAATCAGAGTAGTTGCAGCTGTATATGCGGTAGTATTTGTTTTTTGTTTTTTAATCTCTGAAGCTAAATTAAAATAGTATCCAGCTGATTTTTTTTCTATTTTAGTAACAGCTTCATTACTAAACCCTATCATAGCTAAACCTGGTGGTAACATTAAAGCTTTTTGGCTTCCTGTTATAATAGCATCGATATTTGAAGCATCAATTTTTTCTACACCTATAGCTGTAATACCATCTGCTACAACTGTAATATTTGGATTGATCTCTTTAACAGCTTTGGCTATCTCTTCAACTGGATGTCGTAATCCACCAGCACTTTCACAAAGCTGAACAAATAAGGCATCTATCTCAGTATCATTTTTAATTACTTTGATAATCTCATCTATACTTACAGGAGTATTCCATTCGTGTTTTATTTCAGTAAATGGAATATTGTGAGCATCACAAATTTTCCCAAATCTTTCACCAAATTTTCCACTATTTACAGTTAAAGCTTTCTTATGTGTTAAGTTTGTAACACAAGCTTCCATAGCACCAGTTCCACTAGATGCAAGCATAACAGCTTCAGGCATATCAAACAACTCTAATAATAATTCTCTTGTTTCTTTAAATATATTTTCAAATTCGGGTGTTCTATGATGTAAAGTTTCACTACTCATTGCAGTTCTTACAAATTCAGGTACGGCAGTTGGACCAGGAGTCAATAGCATAACTATCCTTTTAATAATTCATTATTTATTGGATGATTATAGCTAATTATTTATAAAGATATACTAAAGTTAGAAGTCATCTCTTGTTGCAATAAGTTTTGCGATAGCATCACTTGCAGCTTTTGCTCTCTCTTCTCTTTCTTCATTAAATTCTTTTAGAGAGTTTAATGTCTCCATTTTTTCGTGATCAATATTTGATTTTATTTGAATAGCTTTACGGTTATTTGCAGAACCAGCAGTTGCAGACCATTTTTCTTTATTATTTATATATACTTTTGTTGATGCACTTGTTGCGTTTTTACTAAAGACTATAACATCTTCTTCTTGGAGATTTAAAAGCTCTTTTATCTCCATCTCAGTTTCAGCCAACATAACATCAATTTTCATCTGTGATCCAGATATTAAAGCATTAATATCTTTTTTCTTACTTACTTTTCTATTTTTTGCTTCAGCAAAGATTTTTTCTACAATCAAATCAAGCAATGATTCAATATACGAAATTGGGTAACAAATAGATAAAAATCCCGACTCATCATCAATCGTGATTTCAAAAACTACCAATAACACAATTTCATGGTCAGAAATAATTTGAATTGCATTTGCATTTGTATCCATACTTTCTGTTTTTAAATTGATTGTTGATACATCATCCCATGCATTTTTTAAGTTTTTCATTATCAACTGATAAAAATGATTAAATACTTGTAATTCTATCTCTGTTAATTCTTTTTCAGTTGAATCTGTTAATGAACTTTCCCCATTACCTAAAAGATGAGCGATAATCTTATGAGAAATTGCTGGATTACATTCCATAACTATTCTACCTTCAAGAGGTTTAATTGAAAGAGTATTTAAACTTGTAATTTGCGGAATAGATAAAATAAACTCACCATAAGTCATCTGCTCAATACTGTAAAGTTTTACATCAACTATTTTCCGTAACATAGCCGAGAGTTCACTAATAGTTGTACGAAGCATCTTATCATGCAACGCATTAAACGCTTTCATTTGTTCAGCAGAGATACGATTCGGTTTTTTAAAATCATATATAGCATAACTTTTATCTTTATTCGGATTATGTGTTTCTGCTGGTAAATCTTCTAAACCACCATCTTCATCAGCAATATCTAATAACGCGTCAATCTCATCTTGACTTAAAAATTCAGCCATCTTATCTTACCATCTCTACATCTGCATTAATAGCACCTAAGTTATCAAGCATTTTTATAGTTTCTATTATTTCTAGAATATCAAGTTTCATTGTTTTCATCGCTCTCATTAAATCAGATACTGTAGGTTGTTCTTTTGTATTAACTAATGCATTATCTATATTTACATCAACAGCACCTGGTATTTTTTCTACTTTTGTATTATCCCCTACATCAACCCCGATATTCTTTTTCGGGTCAGCCCACGCTTTGTCAGATAAAGTACTTTTTTTAATTCTAATTGTAAAGTTCTTACGTGAAATTGTCACAGGATTGATTGTAATATCAGCACCAGTAATTATAATCTCTTTTTTAGAATCAATGATAATTTTATTTTTCATCATAGTATCAATTTTAACAGCTTGGATTTCAGAAATAAATCTAATCATCGAAGTATTATTTGGCTTTGCAATCTCAATTGTTCGAGTATCATAAGCAACAGCAATGTTTTTTCCATATTTTTTGTTTATCTTTTCTTCGATCATAGAAGCAATTTTAGCATCATGCTTTAGTAAACTTAGCGTTATAAATTTCTCATCTTTTAAACTATACGACAATTCATTTTCAACTATTGCACCCTCATAAATTAATCCTGTTGTTTTAATTTTATCATTTGCTAAAATAGAACCTTGAGCTAAGGCATACACTTTACCATCTACCCCTTTGAGTTGTGTGAGAAGAAGTTGTCCACCATCTATTGATTTCGCATCACCTATAGAAGATATATTTAATTTTAATTTATCACCTTGTCGTGCAAAAGCAGGTAATACAGCTGTAACCATTACTGTCGCAATATTTTTAGACTTAATAGATGATGCGGGTATTTTTATATAAGAATTTCTCAATAAGTTTTGTAAAGACTGCATAGTAAACTGACTTTTATCTCCAGTACCTGCTAATCCTACAACTAACCCATGACCAATAAGTTGGTTTTCTCGTATACCAACAATATTTGATATATCTTTAATCGTTTGCCCATAAAGAGTCATACCTAGAAAAAGAGTCAATAAAAAATTTTTCAATATCTGTCATCCTAATATACTTATTTGTAATCACAAACATTTTATCTAAACTTTAATAAAATAAAGATATAATATTAACAAATAATTTAATATTGAGGTTTCTTGTGAATATATATATTTATGGTAGTACAGCATTTAATAATGAAATACACAAAATTTTAGACCACGGAAATATAAGATTTAAAATTGATGATGGTGATATTATAGAGGTTACCACACTCCAATATTTAAAAGAATTAATAAAAGAAGACCCTTATCAATTCTTTTTAATTGATGAAAATAAAATTATTGAAGATGATTTTATTTCTAAGTATTTAAAATTTTTAGTTCCTAAAGATGGTATTGAAAAAAGTTTTTTAGATAATTATGGTATTGGAGATATTAGTCAGCGTAACTATTCTGACTTACTTATTTATATCGAAAAAAGAATCGAAACTTCTATTAAAAAACCTAAAGCTACAGAGATAAATTCTGTTGAAGATATTTTTGATGCATTTGAATACGATGAAACTCAGATTAATGAAAAGGGTGAGTAATGGAAGAACTTTCACAATTAGATGAATTAGCAGAATCAGATATTTTAGAGGCTTTAGGGGGAAATGCCCCTGAGCCAATAAATGAAGATCTTTCTGAAACTATCGATGAGGAATCAGATATCATTATTGAAGACTTTGAAGAAACTCAAAATACTGCAGCTGTTCCTGAAAAATCAACTCCAGCTGAAGATCTCTTAAAAGATAATCAAACGCAAACACTTAATACAAATGATTTGGCATCATTATTAAGTCAACTATTAAATAATAAAACCATAGAGATTACAATAAAAATAAAAGATTAAAATGGATTTAATTGCAATATCTCAAAATACTGTCTCTATAATTTTATTATTAGGATTACCTTCATTAATTGTAAGTATGATAATTGGTCTACTTATAAGTATTTTCCAAGCGGTTACTCAAATCAGTGATGCATCTTTATCATTTGTACCAAAGATGATTATTGTATCAGTATTTATTGTTATTTCACTCCCTTGGATAGGAGATAATATTGAAGGTTACACCTTAGAGTTATGGGATATAATTATTACTTTTGGTAAAACACAATGATAGATAAATTATATAAATTAAAACAACAGCAGATAAATCAACAAATCCTTCTAAAACAACAAGCATTATCTAAAATTGAAGATATCGATATGCAGATACACAACACAAGTCAATCATATCATTCAGCAACAGTTGATATTATGGGAGCAATTTCTGATTTTCGAGTTTTACAGATACATAAAGAAACAATGAAAGACCATATCATAAAATTAAATCAAAAAAAAACTAAATTAAAACAGCAAGTAGATTATTATGATACTATTATCTTATCATTAAATAAAGAAAGTGAACAGTTCAATTACATTTTACAAGAAAAGAAAAAAGAAAAATTTAAACAGATACAAAAACTTGAAGAGATAGTTGCTTCTGAATATATGCAAGCAAAATATATTCAAACGAAAAAGGAATCAAATGTTTATTAAAATATTACTGTGTACATTTTTATTACTGAACTCTACCTATGCAATTACAACGAAAGAGGGAGCACTTTATAAAGAGAAGCAAGAGTTAGCTGCAGTCAAAGATGAACTCAATGATTTTTATGAAATTAAAGAGTTAGAATACCAAAAAAATAAAGCAGATTTGGAACTAATAGAAAAAAAAATAATGAAATCTGAAAATAATATAAAAGCAACAAAACTAGCAAATCAAAAAATTTTAGATGAAATCAATCGAGTCATAACATCAAAAGCGATGCTTATGTACGATAAAATGAAATTAGGTGTAGTCGTAAATGTATTCAATGAGATGATAGATAATGGAGAAATTGATGAAGTCTTTGATATAATGATTAGAATGAAGGAGAAACGTGTTATGAAAATTTTAAAAAAATTTGACACAAAAACTTCTACACTATTAATGAAAAAAATGAGAATAAATAAAGATCAAAATAAAAATTAGGAGAAGAAAATGGCTGAAGAAAAAGTAGAAGAAAAGAAAAAAAGTGGTAAAAGTCCAATGATGATGATTCTAATTGGATTAATAGTAGTTTTACTATTGGCAATTGGAGGAATAGTTTACTTTTTAAATGAAAAAGGTATGTTTAGTGATGAAGTTGCTAATCCATCAGCACCAACTGCAGAAAAAAAAGTGGAAGTTGAGAAAGAAGAAATTGGTGAAACTTTTCAAGCAAACATAGATAGTTTGGTACTCAACATCACAGATGCTAAAGGTAGAGCAAAACTTATGAAATTGTCTTTTACAATGAAAGCAAGTGAACCAACAATAGAAGCATTAATTGAAGCAAATAAAGCAGAAATGGTTGATTCAGTAATTAGACAAATTAGTGCAAGGACAAGTGAAGAACTTCTTACTGTTGGTGGAAAAGCGATGCTAAAAGAAGAGATGATAGATGAATTAAATAATATTTTAAATGATGCAACAGATGGTGATGAAGATGTTATGAAAAATATGGTTCTTGATATCTTCTTTACATCATTTGTTATAAAATAATAAAAAAGGAGTAGCATGATAATCATAGTAAAAACAAGAAATAAAAATCAATTATTAATAAAAGCATTATCAATGCTTTCTCTTTTAATAATGTTTTGGCTTTATTATAACCACATGAGTAATAAATTTCAAAATCAAAATAATGCTCTTGCTGACAAATTAGATAAAGTGATTGTTAAAAAGAAAATTGACAAATCTCTGAACACAGAAAAAACTATTTATAAAGAAGCCGTAATTATAGTAAATTTGTTAGAACAAAAACATATACAATCAATTAAAATAGTTAAAAATAAGCTTTATATTATTTGTGATTATACAACTGACATAGAACCACTTTTAATTCGTTATGGAGTTGCTGCTATGATTAGAAATTCTACTAAAAATATAAAAATTGGAATTGATTTACAAACAATTGTGGAGAATAAATATGAATCATAATTTTGTCACTTTATTAATAGTAAGTACTATAATATTAACTGGATGTACTAAACAACCAACAATAAATGTAGATACAACACCTACAATGCAAGTTCCTAAAAAAATTGAACCTGCTGTTAAAAGAAAAGGAGCACTTTATTCACGCAAAGGAGCTTCACTATTTGCGGATAAGAAAGATCTTCAAGTTGGAGATATAATACAAATATTAATTCAAGAAACTTTAACAAATGACTCATCTGATTCTCGAGAAATTAAAAAAGATAATACAACAGGATTAGGTTTAGGTGCTTTTAGTAGCCCTGATGGTTCAACTGGTAGAGCATCAAGACTTTCAAATAAATTAAATAATAATTTAGGAATTGGATTTTCATCTCAAACAGGAAACTCCTTTAAAGGTACAGCCAAAACGTCATCAGATGAAGAGTTTACAACTACAATTTCAGCTATCATTGAAAAAACTTATCAAAATGGTAACTATTTTATCCGTGGTACAAAAGAGATGTTAATAAATAAACAAAAACAAGATATTAAAATAAGTGGTGTTATTAGACCATACGATATAAGTCCTGATAATACTGTATATTCATATCAACTTGCTAATTTAAAAATTATGTACGAAAAAGATGGTGAAGAGATGGATGCCTTACAAAAAAACTGGGGAACAAAACTAATAGAAGGCATATGGCCTTTTTAATCTAAATTTAAGAATTGTAATAGTAATATTGTATAAGTATAAAGGGTAGAATCATGTTAAATATATTAAATGTAGCACAATCAGGACTAAAAATATCACAAACACAAGTTGAAAATGTGATGAATAATTTAGCAAATGAAAATACACCAGGCTATAAAAAAAGAGTTGTAAATATATCTGAAATTGATCATAGCGATTCTAGGTTAACAGGACGCGGTGTACAAATAGAAGATGTTTCTAGAGTTACTAATGTCTACTTATACCAAAGTCTTATTCGTGAAGAGAGTAGCCTTTCTGGTATAGAAAAGTTAAGTAGTATGCTTAGCAATGTAGAATCAATATTTAAAGAAACAGATACATCAGGAATGTCTGCAGATATTAACAGATATTTTAAATCGATTGAAAACTTACGAACAAGCCCAAGGAATGAAATATATAAAAATGATCTTGAAAACAATGCAAAAGTAATTGTATCAAATTTACAGACTATGTACAAAAATATAGAAGAAGTAGAAGAAACTACATTATTAGGTATCAAAGAAAATGTAAATGAAGTTAATAACATTTTAAAAGAGATTGGTAATATTAGTCAAAAAATTGCAGAAACTACTACAAATTCAGCCAATGATTTACTTGATAAAAGAGATATGCTCGAAAAAGAATTAGCAAAATATATTGATGTAAAGATTTCAAGAGAGGATCATTATCAACTAACCATAGCAGGTATAACAGCTGTAAGATTCGATACCAATGTAGAAGAGATACAACTCATAGAAAACTATACTCCCCAATCTGATGTTTATGCACAAGTAGACAGAGATGGGAAAACAATAGTTCCTTACGAGGACTCATTAATTCCAGATACATGGGTAACAGTACCTGTATCAGAAGAGCAAGTGATCACATTATCAGGTATAGTGGATGATGGAAGTGGTGATGCACCAGGTACTGCAAAAACCATAAAATTTTTAGGAACAACCGTACCTACAACAATGGGTGCCGATGCAACAGCACTTGCTCTAGATATTAAAGGTCAGGAAACTGAAATTATTGCAAAATGGAATAGTGAACATCCAGAACAAGAGATAAAAAGTATCACAAATAATAGTAATACTATTGAAATTATATATGAAGATATAGAAGGTGATGTACCTGCTATTGACAATACTGCAGACAATGGCATAAATTTCACAGGAAGTGTTGAAACAACAAAAGGAAAGGTTGATAGTTTAACATTCGTTTATAATAATGAAGTCTCATTAACTGTTACTAAAGGTGAAATTATACGGGATAATCAAGGAAATCAAATAGATCTTGATGGTGATGGTATATTAGGCGGAGATGATATTGTAACAAAAGATAATGCCTTAAAAGCAATGATGTATAAAATAAATCAAAGTCGTGATATAGGTGGAAATATCAAAGTTTATAATGGTGCTTATGAACTAGCAGACGATGGAACGAAAATTTTAACTAATGATTCACGCCATTCTAAATTTGACTCAGCAAATCCAAATAAAGATAGATATTTAGTAATCGAATCATCAGTGCTAGGAGAAAAAGGTTCTTTTGTAGGAGAATTTTTAGTAAATGATAGTCAAGTACCAAATATTAATGGGGATTTAGTTACTGCGAAAAAGCACGTTGAAAAAAATGAATTATTAAGTCAAAAAGGGATTGATGATATACATCTTGAAATTTTTGAAAAAGAGATTAGTATAGAAAGTGGTGCATTAAAGTCAATGATTGATAATGTAAAAACAGATTCTGGTAATAATATATTTAATCAATATAAAGAAAAATTAGATCAATTTGCCAAAACACTTTCGAACATGACAGATGCTTATATAGAAAATGCAGATCAATCATATATATATGGAACTGATGCAATAGAATTACATTCAGATGAAGATAAAAAAGTAAGTTTAAATCTATTTTCAGGTGCAAATGTAAAATCACTAAAATTTAATGAAGGTTCTTTAAATACGTTGACTCAAAATAATTTGGATTATTTAGCCACTATACAATGGAAAGATGATATTAATTTTGATCCAGAAAGTGAAGATGCCCAATCATTTTCACAATTTTACCAAACATTACGAGTAGATGTAGCAGATAATAAAGAAAATATAGATTTTAAACAAGGAGCTCAAGCTGCAGTAAAAGAATCAATAGAAAATGCCTATGATAAGATGACAAAAGTTGATAAAGATGCAGAGATGATTGAACTAATCAAATTTCAGTCAGCTTATTCAGCTAATGCAAAAATGATTACTGTTGTAGATGAGATGCTGCAAACACTATTAGGTATGAAAAGATAAGTACAATAAATATAAGGAGTAAGAGATGGCAGATTATACACAATTAGGTTCATTTAATACAGGTGGAGCGGCATCATTAAATGGAGAGTTAATACAAAAACTTTATGATGCAGAAGAAAAGAGTATTGTAAAACCTATTGAAAAGAATTTAGAGCTTTGGGATACAGAAAAAGAAAAAATAACGGAAATAAATACAAAAGTAAATGAATTACTTGCTGCAATTAAGCCCTTTGATTTATTTACTACAGGGACTTCAGCTTTTGATAATAAAAGCGCAAGTGTTGTAGGAGATGCAGCCCTTTTTGATGCTTCTGATGTAAATGCGCTAAAACCTGGGAAGACGGTAGTTACAGTAACAGAGTTAGCCCAAAAACAATCCTTTGAAAGCACAGCATTTACGTCTAAAACAGATTTATTAACAGGTCAGGGAAATATCATTATGATGTCTACAGATGTTCCCGCAGTTGAGATGGCGAATTTTGATACAGAAGGAAAATCGTATGAAACGATTGCAAAAGAGATTAATCAAAATGGTCAATTTGATGCAAGTATACAACAGGTCTCTGATACTGAATTTAAACTCATCATCAAAAGTAAAGAACCTGGAATAGATAATGCCTTTACCATGAATACAAGTGATTCAACTTATACAGAAGTTTTAGCAGCAAAAAACTTAGAGGCTACTATAGATGGCGTAAGTTTTAATTTATCATCAAATAGTATAACACTCGATGGTAACTTAAAAATTACTGCATCAAAAGTAGGAGAATCAACACTTTCCGTAGATAAAGATGATAGTTCAATTATCCCTGCTGTAAAAGAAGTAGCAACAAAATATAATGAACTTTTACTTATGGTAACGGAAGAGCTTTATTCTGATGAAGCAAGTTCAAAAGATAAAGGATCTCTACGATCTCTTCTAAATGATCTCAAAAACATGATGTACAATGAATATGGAAAAGAAGATTCAAATCTATTAAACATAGGGTTCTCTTTTGACAAAGATGGAGTATTAACTATTGATGAAAAGATATTAGGAAAAGCTATCACTGATGATTCTGATAAAGTAAAAGATTTATTTATAGGAGTTGCGGAAGATAAAGGTTTTGGGACTCTTTTAAAAGAACACATCGATACACTTAATTCTTCTAGTGGATTGTTTAAATCATATCAAAATAACATGGATATAAGAAAAGAAAAGCTTACTAAAGATAAAGAACAAGCTGTAGAAAATTTAGATACTAAATATGATACAATGGCTGCACAATTTTCGGCCTATGCCACAATTATATCACAAATGGAGTCATCGTTTGGTGCATTAAAACAGATGATAGCAGCAGAAAATTCTGCAAACTAGTATATACTTAATATCCTTTAAGTATATATATATTATAATCTTCAAATAATTATTATTGGAGATTTTAATGGGTTTAGAAATTTATAACCAACAATCAGCAACTACTGACGATCCGTATATGTTAATATTAAAACTATATGAAGGACTACTAAAGTACTTGTCATTTGTAGAAAAGGCAATAGAATCTGGGAATATAGAAGAGAAATTTGAATACACTAACAGATCAATTGCAATTTTTGATGAGCTTAGAAATATACTAGACTTTGAAGGTGGAGATGTAGCATATTATCTTGATGGTTTATATCTTTATCAAATTGAAACATTATTTAGTGCTGGGGTTGATAACAACTTAAGTGCAATTTCACAAGTTAAAAAAGTAGTAACTGGGCTAATAGAAGCATGGAAAGAAGAAACTGGTCTTTAAAAGCTCTATCTGAATTAAGATATATAGATAGTCTCGATTCAGATTTAAGAGCTTCTTCTTTACAGTCATGGGTAGAATTTTATCTACAAAAAAATACAATTGAAGAGTTTGATCTTGATATTCAAGATTTAAATTCTCTTTCTGAACTCTTTTACAGAAATATTATTTTTTTAAAAGAGCATAGAGAAAATATGAAACAAACTATTGATAATCAGAAAAAAATAAGAGAATTTTTATATTAAATTCTCTTATTTTTCTAATAATTCAGTCCAACAGCAGTTCTAATAATTTTTAACTTTTCTTGAGCAACTATTCTTGCTTTTTTTGCACCAATATTTAAAAGTTCTTTGACTATTTCTGGATTATTATTATAATATTCTCTTTTTTCTGCATAAGGTTTAAAATACTCTTCAATTTTATCTAATAGAGTTAATTTAAAATGACCATACCCTTCCCCTGGTGTCTCATATCTTTTTTGTAAAGATACTAACTCATCTTCATTCATAAATAATTTACATAAAGTATAAATATTACAATTTTTCCACTCTTTTGGTTCATCAAGTTCTTTTGAATCAGTAGTTATTTTCATCACTTGTTTTTTAATAGTTTTTTTAGATCCAAACATATCAATTGTATTTCCATAACTTTTTGACATCTTAGCACCATCTGTACCTGGAACTGTTGCAACATCAGTATCTATTTTAGATTCTGGCATAACTAAGATATCTCCATAGGTATTATTAAATGTATTTGCTATATCTCTAGCAATTTCAACGTGTTGAATTTGATCTTTTCCAACAGGCACAATATTTGAATCAAAAAGTAAAATATCTGCCGCCATAAGGACTGGATATGATAATAAACCATGATTAGAAGCAATTCCACGTGCTGTTTTATCCTTATAACTATGAGCACGTTCAAGTAAACCCATTGGTGTATGATTTGAAAGTATCCAATACAATTCTAAAACTTCAGGGACATCACTTTGAACCCAAAATGTTGATTTTTCTGGATCCATACCTAATGATAAAAAGTTTACAGCTACATCAAAAATATTTTTTTCTAATGTTTCTTTTTCTTTAACAGATGTTAGAGCATGATACGATGCTATAAAAGCAAATAGTTCACCTTCATCTTGAGAGTCAATCATCTTTTTAATCATCCCAAAATAATTACCAATATGTATAGTTCCACTTGGTTGAATTCCACTTAATATTCTCAAAAATTAATCCTTAGTATATTTTCGATATAATAGCAAAATTTTATGGAGTATTAGATGAAACAATTAATAAGATATATATTTCTTGGTGCATTGGCACTTATACCATTGCTTGTTGTCATACAACTTATTTTTTGGGTTAATTCAATAAGTAAACAATTATTTGTTTTTGTATCTTCGTATACAAACAGTCCTTTATATACAGTTGGATTATTTCTTTTAGTCATTATTATATTAGCATTGGTTGGTTCTTCGATAGAGAGAGCTGGTAAATCTTATTTGATATCTGTTATAGACCGTTTATTAGAAAAAGTACCTGCAATTGGGACTATCTATTCAATCATTAAAAAAATAACAGAGCTATTTAAACCAAATAGTAAAGATGATAAAAAGGAAGTAGTACTTGTAGAGTATCCAAAAGATGACCTTTGGGTACCCGCTTATGTACTTAGTAAATATGAAAATGTACTTGTTCTTTTTGTTCCAACAAGCCCAAATCCAACAAGTGGATATACAGTGATTGTAGACAAAAGAAAAATAAAAGAAACAACATTAACTGTAGCAGAAGCTAGTCAGTTTATCGTTAGTATGGGATCAGACTTCGTTAAAAAAGAAGAGATCAGCCAAATAATAGAAAAAACAATTAAATAGGAAAAGAGATGATAGATATAAAACTTTTACAAAAAGATTTTGAAACAATGAGTGCAGGATTACAAAAAAAAGGTGTTACTGCTGAAACATTAGCAAGTTTAAAAATACAAGTTGAAGATGCAAAAGAGAAAAGAAAAGAGATGGAATCCTCTCAAGCAGAACAGAAAAAATTATCTCAACAATTTGGTTCTTATAAAAAAGAAGGAAAAGATGTTGCTCCACTTCAAGAACAAATTGGAACCTTAAAAGCTAAAAAACAAGAGCTTGAAGATAATGTGAGAGAGATAGAAAGTAATATGCAAAATATTGCAATGGGTATTCCAAATCTTCCAGATGAATCTGTTCCAATAGGAGCAGATGAGAATGAAAATGTTGTACTATCTACAATAGGAGAGAAACCAACTTTTTCATTTGAACCAAAAGAGCATTGGGAACTTGGTGAGAACAATGGTATGATTGATTTTGAACGAGGAGTGAAACTTGCAAAATCAAGATTTGCTGCTTTAAAAGGGCAAGGTGCAAGATTAGAGCGTGCATTAATTAACTACTTCTTAGACTTCAATAGACAAAGAGGTTTTGAAGAGTGGTATGTGCCATTTATGGCAAATAGAAATGCTCTTGAAGGAACAGGACAATTGCCTAAATTTGGAGATGATTTATTTAAAATCGAAGGGGAAGAGTTATACTTAATTCCTACAGCAGAAGTATGTTTAACAAATCTTTATAATGATGAAATTGTTGAAAAAGAGGAACTTCCTATGTTGCTTACATCTTATACTCCATGTTTCAGAAAAGAAGCAGGAAGTGCAGGAAGAGATACAAGAGGAATGATAAGACAACACCAATTTGATAAAGTTGAGATGGTTGCTATTACAACACCAGAACAATCACAAGAAGTTTTTGAAAAAATGGTTGATTGTGCAAGTGATTTGCTTACATCATTAGGTTTACCTCATCAAAAAGTTCAGTTATGTACAGGTGACTTAGGTTTTAGTGCATCTACTACTGTTGATTTAGAAGTATGGTTACCAGGTCAAAATACATATAGAGAGATATCTTCTATTTCAAATACTAGAGAATTCCAAGCAAGACGAGCTAAAATAAGATATAAAGATGGTAAGAAAAATGTTCTTTGTCATACTTTAAATGGTTCAAGTTTAGCAGTTGGACGAACATTAGTAGCTGTTATGGAAAACTACCAAAATGAAGATGGTAGTATTACTATTCCGGATGTACTTAAAAAATATATGTAACTTCAATAAGTAGATACTTTTATCTACTTATCGTGTAATCTATATCATTTTACTATTCACCAAACTACTCTATATCTTGAAACTTTGACCTTATTAATAAAAACTGCTCTAAGTTTTCAAAAAATATATCTATCAACTCTGGATCAAAATGCTTCCCTTTTTCATTTTTAAAGAATTCAAATATTTTCTCATCATTCCAAGCTTTTTTATATACACGATCACTTCCTAGTGCGTCAAAAACATCAGCAACAGCTGTTATTCTTCCAAAAATATTTATATTATCACCTTTTAGCTTATTTGGATACCCAGTACCATCCCATTTTTCATGGTGTTCTAAAGCTATAGTAGCCGCAACTTTTAATATCGGTCTATCAGAAATATTAAGCATCTCATACCCTTTTATAGCATGTGTTTTCATTTCTAAAAATTCTTCCGCATCTAATTTTCCAGCTTTATTCAAAATAGAATCAGGTATCGCTACTTTTCCTATATCATGCATAGGACTTGCTTGTTTCAACATCTCTGCATCTTCTATAGATAATCCAGAATGGAGTGCTAATAATTTTGAGTATTCTGCAACTCTTTTAACGTGGTTTCCAGTCTCTTTAGATCTACTTTCCCCTATCGAACCCATAGTAAAAATAATTTCTTTTTGAATCTCTTCAATATCTTTATTTGAAGTTATGTCATCTCTGACTGCACTATATCCTATATGTTTTCCTTTTTTATCATACTCCAGTTCGAATTCAGCTTCAACCCAATAATAGCCACCATCCTTTTTAAGATTTTTTACTTCTAATGTAACACTTCTTTTATTTTTTAACTCTTTCCAAAGATATTCAAAAGATTCTTTTTCCATATCTGGATGTCTTATGATATTATGGTTTCTTCCTAATAATTCTTCTCTTGCATATCCACTTATTTTACAAAAAGCCTCACTCACATGAGTAATATTACCTTTTAAATCTGTTTTTGAAAAAATAACATTCTTATCGTATACCTTTAACAATGATTTGAGCTTATCTTTTTGCTTTCTTACTTTTTTTGTTTTTTTACGAACTTCCAGATTAAGGTCTTTGACATAAGTACGATTTATCATCAATAATATGATCAATAAAGAAAAGATAAGAACAACAATTAATAGTATGAGAAGTTTTATTGTAAATGTTTTTAACTCCAACATATCAATTTTATTTAACTCTTTAAAAAGTATAAAAAAGCCCATTGGTTTATTTTTGATGTTATTTATCGTATAAGTAGTCACGAGTTTATCTTCAAGAATCATATAATCTTTTAAAAATAAAAACTTTTCTAAACCTTTTTTTTCTATTTTTGACATCAACTCTAAAGAAGCATTTTTATTTACTACATAATTATTTCCAATAAATATTCCAGAAAATGGTTTTATAAATCTTTCTGTATAATCTTCATCAACTACAATTATAGGTTCTAACCCTTTCTTTTTCAGCTCATCAGATATCACATCAAAGTGAGAAATCAACTCTACTATTCCTAAAAAACTATTTTTATAATACAGTGGCATCATCGTTTTAAAAGTCATATCAAATCGGCCTGTACTAATATTTTGCATAGGTTTTGGATTTTGAATCATTTTGGCAACATCCATTCTAGCCATGGCTGCGTTATCTCCAACTTTATTTGTCCAGCTTCTATAGAAACTATATCCATTCTTATCAATCACCTGAATCCAAAGATTTTTGTACCCACCTTGAGATTCAATACCTTTTATTATTGACGTAAAGTTAACTTGGCTATTATCATTTGAAGCAAGAGCTTTAATCAAGTTTTTATCTAAGCTTAATAGGTATGTAATAGTAGCTGTTTTACCTTGACTCTTTGCAATTCTATCTTGTATATTTTTCTTAAGAGCTATACTTTTATTCTTGTATATCTCATTTTTAATTGTATCTACTTTCATTTTATAATATGAATAGATTCCAATTATGATACTAAGAATTAAAAGAATGTATAATATAATTTTTTTCATTTTTGTCCTATCACGAATAGGTAAAAGTACTAAAGGAGAATCCCCCCCCTTTAGAATTTAATAACTTAATCTTTTTTCTCAAATATTTCTATTTTTTCAATAATATCTAACTGTCTAATACTATCAAGTACATCAAAACTTGCACCATCTGCAGGTTCAATACCACCAAATACTGTATGACCACCATCTAAATGAGGACAAGGTACAAAACAAATAAAGAACTGGCTTCCACCTGTATTTGGTCCTGCGTGAGCCATAGATAATGTTCCTTTTTTATGAACTTGACCATCCGCAGATGTTTCACAAGCAATTGCCCAATCTGGGCCTCCCATACCTGAACCATCAGGACATCCACCTTGAGCCATAAATCCATCAATTACTCTGTGAAAATTTAAACCGTCATAAAATTTATCATTTGCTAAACTTGCAAAGTTTGCAACTGTATTAGGTGTATTTTCAGGTGTTAATTTAATCCAAATAACCCCTTTTGAAGTTGTAAATTTTGCATATTGTAATTTTGATAACTCATCTTCTGATAACTCATATTTTTTTAATTCTTTTCCGAACATTTTATTTCCTTTTATTAAATTTAATTTTTATATTTGATGATTAGAGATGATATCTATAACTTTTGAGGCATAACCCCATTCGTTATCATACCAAATAACTAACTTAATCATTTTATTCTTTTTTACATCTATAAAGCGATGATCTATAATGCTAGTATACTCTTCCCCTTGAAAATCACTTGAAACTAAAGGGCAAGTATTATTATAAACTATTTTATATTTTTGATTCTCTTGATAACTATTTAATAGATGAATCAAATCTTCTTTACAACAACTGTTTTTTACATTTAAAGAAACTGTAATAGCACCCACTGTTGGAGTTGGAACTCGAATCGAACTTGACGATATAATATCATGATTGATAAATGGCATTACATAAGAACAAGCATCAATAGTTGTTGTTTTACTTGGAATCATATTCTGAGTTGAACTTCTTCCAAATTCAAAATTACACTCTATATCTCTATCTTGACTTCCTATACAGGCACTATCAAGTGTTTTTTGATGATTTAGTAGTGGATGAATTGTAGTTATATCACCACAATCAATCTCATATTTATCATCTATAATCTTTAATACTGGCAATAAAGCTGTAGCATTACAAGAACTAGTAGATATCACTTTATCTTTTGTATAATCAATTTTTTCTTCATTTACACCCAAAATTACATTTATATCCGCTTGTACATTAGGATGTGTAATATAGAGTGTTTTAGTTGTGTGTTTTTTAATATATTCAAAATCAATCGTACTTCCACTTGCATCAATAATAATATCTATCATATCACAATCAATATCAAATAAATTTTTATGATTAAATATTTGAATAGTATTTTTAGAATTTGTTATAGAGTTTTCATTAACTATATATTTATCGTCAATTTTTCCATATGTAGAATCATAGTTAATCGAATAAGCTATGTTTTTAATACTAGTATTTAATTCATTAATTGCAACAATATTGATCTCAGCTCTAGACTCAGCAATTCTAAGAATTGCCTTACCTATTCTACCAACACCGTTTAAAAGTATTCTCATTAAACTTTAAATCTTCTATTCAATAATTAGTGCTTTTACACCTGGTAATACTTTACCTTCAATTAACTCTAAAGAAGCTCCACCACCAGTTGAGATAAATGTCATCTCATCTTCATCACCAGTTCTTCTTACTAAATCAGCAGTATCACCACCACCCACAACTGTAGTAGCGTATGAAGAGGCAACAGCATGAGAAAGTTTTGTACTTCCTTTTGCAAATTTATCCATCTCATAAACACCCATAGGTCCATTCCATAAAATAGTATGTGCATCTTCTAGTGCTTGAGAAAATAAAGTAGCTGATGCAGGACCAATATCTAGTCCCATCCATCCTACAGGTATCTCTTGAACTGTAACAGCTTTTGCAAATGCTTCACTATCAAATGCTTCAGCAGCAATAACATCTACTGGTAAGTATAGTTTTACACCTAACTCTTTTGCTTCTTCCATAATTCTTAAAGCTTCAGGAATCAATTCATCTTCAACTAAAGAGTTTCCAATTTCATGACCAAGTGCTTTAAGAAATGTAAATGCCATTCCTCCACCAATGATGATTTTATCTACTTTAGGAACAAGATTATGTAAAGCTTCAAGTTTACCAGAAACTTTAGAACCACCTACAATAGAAACGAATGGTCTTTTTGGTTCTTCTATAATATGATAAAAGAATTTAATCTCTTTAGCTAGTAAAAAACCAGCTGCTTTACTTTCACTATCAAAATGTTGTGCAATTCCTTCTACTGAAGCATGTGCTCTATGAGATACACCAAAAGCATCATTTATAAATACATCTGCCATATCAGCTAATGTTTTTGATAACTCTGGATCATTTTTTGTTTCACCTGGTTCAAATCTCATATTTTCAAGTAGCATAATCTCACCACTTTTAAGGGCACTTGCCATCTCTATAGTTTCACCACACACAACATTTGGAGCAAGTTTAATATCTTGTTTTAAAAGAGTATGTAATCTTTTAGCAATTGGTTTTAAAGAAAATTTTTCTTCAAAACCATTTTTTGGTCTACCAAAGTGAGAAGCAATAATAACAGAACAGTCATTGTCTATACAATATCTAATTGTATTCAGTGCAGATTTTATTCTTCTATCATCTGTGATATTTTGATACTCATCAACTGGAACATTAAAATCACATCTGATAAAAACTTTTTTATTTGCTATATCTATTTTATTAATTTCTTGAATATTCATATTTATCTTTACCTTTGGTCTTAGTTTGTTGCTACGTGAACGCCCATATCTACTAATCTAGTAGAATAACCCCACTCATTGTCATACCAAGAAAGAACTTTTACCATGTCTTTTTCTATAACTTGAATAGTATCTAAAGGTACTACAGTTGATAAAGACTCACCAATAAAATCTGAACTCACTCTCCCTTCAACATCCACACCTAAAAGACCTTTTAATTTACCATTTGAAGCTTCAGTAAATGCAGCTTGAACTTCCTCTAATGTTGTCTCTTTTTTTAATGTTACAGTTAAATCAACCATAGAAACATTTGGAGTTGGTACTCTAATTGCTTGACCATTTAATTTTCCATTTAAATGTGGCATAACTTTACCGATAGCTTTAGCAGCTCCAGTTGATGCAGGAATTAAGTTAGTAGCTCCTGCTCTTCCTTTTCTAGGATCTTTTTTATCTTTTGCATCTAAAATTGGTTGTGAACTTGTATATGAATGAATAGTTGTCATAAGACCTTTTTCTATTCCAAAAGTATCATCAAGTACTTTTGCAACTGGTGCTAATCCATTTGTTGTACAAGAAGCATTTGAAACAATAGCTTGACCGGCATATGTTTCTTCATTTGCACCCATTACAAATGTAGGAGTATCATCTTTTGCTGGAGCTGACATAACAACTTTTTTAATTCCATTATCGATATAAGCTTTTACAGATTCTTGTGTTAAGAATGCTCCTGTACACTCTAAAACTACATCAACACCAAGACTAGCGAAATCTAATTTTGAAGGATCTCGTTCTGCAAATAATTTTGCTTTGTCATTTCCAATTGTTACGAAACCATCTTTTACTTCAATATCTTGTCTATTTCCATGTACAGTATCGTATCTAAGGTTATATTGAATCATATCTTCAGCGCCACTTGCATTTACAGCTACTAATTCTACATCTTCTCTATTGGCTACTATTTTAGCAACACATCTACCTATTCTACCTAATCCATTAATTGCAACTTTTACTGCCATACAAATCCTTTTGCTTTATTCTATTTATTTTATTTTATCCAAAATCTTATATGAAATTGTTTAAATAAAATTAATTGGTTTTTTATACTTTTTTTAATCTTTAGTTAGATAAAATTGCCTTAAATATAGAGAATAAAATTTTAATTTACTAGAGGTTAACTAATGGCAATAATGATTCAAAAGAGAAATGGTCGACAAGAAGTTTTAGATATAACGAAAATTCAACAAAATACTATTTCTGCAACAGAAAATCTAGCCGGCGTTAGTCAAAGTGAATTAGAAATTGATGCTCAAATTAAATTTATAGATGGAATGAGTACATGTGATATTCAAGAAGCATTAGTAAAAACAGCAGTAGAGAAAATTGACATTGATGTACCTAACTGGACATTTGTTGCTGCAAGACTATTTCTATTTGATTTGTATCATAAAGTGGGAAAAGCTACTCATGGTATCAAAGGGAATGCATACTGCCATCTATCAGAATACATCAAATATGGACAAGATGCTGGTCGTATCATCCCTGGTTTACAAAATGGATATGACTTAGATGACTTAAGTCAATACTTAGATCCAACAAGAGATTATTTATTTAATTACCTTGGAATGAAAACTTTATATGATAGATATCTTCTAAAGAATAATGATAAACAACCTATTGAATTACCACAACAAATGTTTATGGGTATAGCTATGTTTCTAGCTCAAAATGAAGAAGAGAAACAAGCAAAAGCAAAAGAATTTTATGATGTTATTTCTAAATTTGAGGTTATGTTAGCAACACCAACATTATCAAATGCAAGAACAAATCGACATCAGTTAAGTTCATGTTATATTGGTTCATCACCAGATAATATTGAAGGTATCTTTGATGCATATAAAGAGATGGCAATGCTTTCTAAATTTGGTGGAGGTATAGGTTGGGACTGGAACTCTATAAGAAGTTTAGGTGGAGTTATTGATGGTCACAAAAGTGCTGCTGGTGGTACAGTACCATTTTTAAAAATTACTAATGATATTGCATTAGCAGTTGATCAATTAGGAACAAGAAAAGGGGCAATTGCTGTTTATCTTGAGCCATGGCATATGGATATAGAAGACTTCATTGATTTAAAGAAAAATAGTGGAGAAGAGAGACGAAGAGCACATGATTTGTTCCCGTCGTTATGGTTAAATGACCTTTTTATGGAAAGAATCCTTGAAGACTCTCATTGGACTCTTTTTGATCCTTATGAAGTAACAGACTTAGCGGGACTTACTGGTGAAGACTTCAAAAAAAGATATGAAGAGTACGAAAAAGATCCTTCTATTACAAAAGAGCAAATGCAAGCAAAAAATTTATGGAAAAAAATTCTTACTTCATATTTTGAATCAGGAAGTCCATTCTTATGTTTTAAAGATACTGCAAATAGAGCTAATCCAAATGATCACACAGGTTTTATTAGAAGTAGTAATTTATGTACAGAAATTTTCCAAAATACAAACCCAAATCATTATTTAATCAAACTAGAACTTGACAATGGAGAAATTCTTACCTATGAAGAAGATGAAAATGTAGTATTAGATTCTGGTATTGTAAAAAAAGCAAATAAAGTTACTGCACTTGATAGTATTGGTGGTCAAAAAATATTTATCGTAGAAAAAGAGAAAATTGATGGAGATACTGCTGTTTGTAACCTAGCGTCTGTGAACTTAAGTAAAATTAATACAAAAGAAGATATTGAAAGAGCTATCCCAACAGCAATTAGAATGCTAGATAATGTTATTGATTTAAACTTTTATCCATTAAGAAAAGTAAAAGCTACAAATTTAAAATCAAGAGCAATTGGACTTGGTGTAATGGGGGAATCTCAAATGCTAGCTGAATCTTCTATAACATGGGGAAGTAGTGAACATCTTAAAAAAATTGATAATATTATGGAAACTATAAGTTACAATGCTATTAATGCTTCATCAAACTTAGCAATAGAAAAAGGCAGTTATCCTACATTTGAAGGTTCAAAATGGTCTAAAGGGATAATGCCAATGGACTCAGCACCAATTGCAGTAAATGCATTAGTACAAAAAGACTTATTTGATGATGGATATGATTGGAATAAATTACGAGAAAAAGTAAAAGCAAATGGTATGCGAAATGGTTACTTAATGGCTATTGCACCAACAAGTTCTATATCTATTTTAGTAGGTACAACACAAGCAATAGAGCCAGTCTATAAAAGAAAATGGTTTGAAGAAAACTTATCAGGTCAAATTCCTGTAGTTGTACCTAATTTGTCTCCTAACACTTGGAACTATTATACTCCCGCTTTTGAAGTTGATCAGTTAGATATAATTAAAGCAGCAGCCATTAGACAAAAATGGATTGATCAAGGTCAATCTACCAATATCTTTATGAGTTTAGATAAAGCTAGTGGAAAATACCTTCACCAAATTTATACATTAGCGTGGCAATTAGGGCTAAAATCTACATACTACTTAAGAAGTCAATCTCCAGAAGCAGTATCAGACGTAGCAGATAGAAGTCAAGAATGTGTAGGATGTCAATAGTCTTTATTGATATTCTATTTTAACATCTAATCACTAACAAAAACAATCAAAATACTTTAAACTTAGTTCAGATATAATCCTTTTCTAAAATCAATTTTAGAAAATATTTATTTGGAGTATCATCATGGATAGAAAAACGATATATAACCCTAGTTCTGTTGAAAATATAAATGACAGAAGAACTTTTGGTGGAAATCCTGATGGTATGATAAACTTTACAAGATGTAAATATCAGTGGGCTACAAATCTTTGGGACACTATGGAGGGAAACACTTGGTTTCCAAAAGAAGTACAAATGACTCAAGATGCAAAAGATTATAAATTTCTTACTGCACCAGAAAAAAGAATGTATGACTTAGTTCTTTCACAACTGATATTTATGGATAGTTTGCAAACAAATAACTTGATGGATAATATAAATCCATATATTACTGCTCCAGAAATCAATGCAGTTTTAAGTAGACAGAGCTATGAGGAAGCCAACCACAGTAAATCGTATGCAGTTATGGTAGAGTCTATTTCTGATAATACAGATGAAATATACGATATGTGGAAAACAGATGCTAAATTAAGAGAAAAGAATAATTTCATTGCTGGTTCATATAAAGAATTATCAGGAGAAATAACAGATCATAAAATTGTTTTAGCAATGTTTGCTAACCAAATTTTAGAAGGTCTCTATTTTTATGCAGGTTTTGCAGCGATGTATGCACTTGGTAAATCTGGAAAAATGCTAGGTTCTTCACAAATGATTAAGTTTATCCAAAGAGATGAAGTAACACATTTATTGTTGTTTCAAAATCTTATAAACTCTACAAGATCAGAGAGACCAGAGTTGTTTACAGCAGAACTTGAAGAAGAAGTAAGAGAGATGTTTAGACAAGCTGTTGATTTAGAATCATCTTGGGGAGATTATATTACTCAAGGACAAATTTTAGGATTTACAAAAAATATTATTAGACAATACATCGAATATCTTGCAGATAGAAGACTAGAAGCTGTTGGATATGCTCCTGAGTATAATGTAAAACACCCTATTCCTTGGGTAGACGGCTACTCCTCTTTTAATGACCAAAGAACAAATTTCTTTGAAGGAAATGTTGTGAATTACTCAAAAGGTTCAATTGACTTTGATGACTTTTAACAGGGGAATATAGTATAATGGAAATCAAAAATAATCAAATTTTATTAATAGAAAGTTCCCTAAATGAACTGCATAAAATTATTAATGATAAAGATTCTAAAATTGTTCAACTTCAAAAAGATAAAGATTATTTAAAAGACACCATAACAAATAACAAATATGAATTTGAATCAATGACAGATGAAAATGAAAAACTTAAAAAACAGATTAAACTTTTATATGAAAAACAAAATGATTTAAAAGAAAATATCCAAGAGAATGAGATAAATTTAAAGCTAGCAGAAAATGCAAAAAGACAAGCAGAAAAAATGATTCAGTCTAAAAATGATTCTCTCATCCATAGTATGGAAGAGAAACTTTTTGACGCAAATGAAGAATTAAAACAAAAAGAGCTAAGAATCAAAGAGATTCAAAGTAGAAATGATTACCTTCATAATATCATTGAAACACATAATGCAGATGAAGAAGTTTATAAATACGACAATAATAATCAAAAAAAACAAATTAAAATGTTACGAGAAAATATTCATGAACTTGAAAAACATTTAAAAAGATATGAATATGATGATTTGAAAAAATCTTCAAAAAATTCTCGTCCTACAAATCAAGTTTTTCAAAAATCTAATAATGTTATGCTTGAAAAATTAGAAAAAAAACTTTTAGATTCTCAAAATAATACAACTCAAGAACCTGTAGAAAATGAAAAAAAATCTTCTCTGACAGAAGAAGAAATTTTAAAAAATAACCTTGGATTAAACTAAACAATCATTATTTCTTTTTTATTTCAAACTTCTGAGGTCTTATCGTCAAATCAGTGATTACCCCATCTGTATTTAATATATTAATGACAGCTTTAGCAATTGTTTCTGGTAATAGATATGTTTCTTCATTAGGTGATGGTTCAAACTGTAAGTCATCAAAAAAATTCGTAACAGTAAGATCTGGATTTATTGTTGTAACACCTACTCCACTTTTACGTAACTCCTCGAACAGTGTGAGACTAAAATCTCTTAATCCACTTTTAGTAGCAGTATATAAAGCAGAAAACTTGGAATGTTTAGTTGCTTCCACAGAGGAAATATTTATAATATTCCCTTTTGTTTTTTTCAAGCTTCTTAGTACTAAATTTGTTAATATTATAGGTGCAGTTAAATTTACATCAAGTAACTCTTTAATTTTTAATACACTTACCTCTTCATGTGGTTGAAATACACCAACTCCTGCACAGTTTACAAGCAAATCAATCTCTTTCTCTTTTAAAATAATTTTCACTTCATTTTCTATATCTTTAATACATTCAAGTCTACTAGAAAGTTTAATAATAACATAACCATTATTTTCTAATGCAACACAAATTGATTGACCTATTCCTGAACTATATCCAGTAACTATTGCATGTTTCATTTATTTTTTAATCTTAGATTATTTATTTTATTCCAATATGACATTTTCATCATATCTTCCATTTGATTATTTGAGAAATATTCATAACCAAAAACATCTTTCCAAAGACTGTGAGCTTCCATACATAAGTAAAAGTATACTTTACCATGCCAAGAAGAAAAACTATCGTAACAATGTTTAAACATCTCTTTTTTTGTTTTTAAACTATATGATTGTTTACCATTAATTGTCTCAAAAGGCATTTGTAATATCTTAGTTTTCATTTCTCGATCACGTAATTGTTTTATTACAGGCTTTATAAAAGTAAGAGTACCCATAGATACCAGTACAACTTCATCGGAAGTAAACTCTTTTTGTAATCTTTCATACACTAATTGATATTCATCTAGATAATTTTTATATTGAACTATTGGATGAAAATGAAAACCTACTAAAACACCTTTATCCGCCAATGCTCGAGCACTCAAAATTCTTTCATCAAGGGATGCAGTTAAATGCTCTTCATTATCTATAATAGTTTGAGTATTTAAACTCCATGTACATATTATATTCTCTGGAACATCATTTTCTAAAAAATATTTGATATTATTTGATTTTGTTTTAAATTCTAAAATTACATTTTGATTTTTACGTGCAAAATCAAATAAAGTATCTAAAATACCCTCTCTATTTCCCCACATTAAACTGTCGCTACTTTGTCCAGTTCCTATATGATATGTTTCATTTGGATCTAAATTTAAATTATCAATTTTTTCTTTAAAGTTTTTATCTATTCCAACCTTATTTTGATTATAAAAACTCTGAATTGAACAATAGCTACAATCAAAACCACAAGATTCAACTGCATCAAGAGTTAGAAGATTACAACATCGCGTACCTTCACTTGCAACGGGACATGCACCTAGTCCAATTCCTTTTTTTTCTATTTTATTAAATGAATATTTTCTTGTTTCATATTTAACTTCTTTAAAATCTGTATAATCATTTGGAATCTTTTTTAATTTCTCATGTATTGAAACATAGAACTCAAATATTTTCTTTGCTAATTGTTTATCTTTATACTTTTCAAAATATATAGAAGGGATAGTTTTATCATATTGTTTATCATTCCACATAATAAAATCTTTATTAATATTCTTTAATATATTAATTTGAGAAAAAGTAAAACTGTATTTATCTAGTATTTCTAACAATTTACAATTTCTCTAAATCTAAATTTATTGTAAAAATATCTTCAGCCATTCCATTCATATTATTCTCTCTATTTATCATAGCTGCTCTAAAAGCATGTAATACCATACTAGAGTTAATTTTCTGAGCTTTTGGTACACTCAACAAATGACTTTCCATTAATTGTAATGACTCTAATGCATTATCTAAAGTATCACCTTTAACCATCTCCGTAAATAATGAAGCAGAGAGTGAGCTATCCTGATTTGCTTGACAACCATAAGTTATATCTTCAAGAACGTTATCAGTATTTACTTTAATATAAACCATTAAAAACTCTTTTGTTATTTCATTTAAACATTTACCTATACCATCACTATTTTTCATTTCTCCATAATTTCTAGGATTGTTCATATGAGATAAGATCTCGGCATTTATTCTATCTTGTTGTTCATTTTTTTCTTGTATATTTTCCATTAGGGATTGTATCAAAGTATTGGTAAATATATTTCATATATAGAAAAAATTAAAAAGAAATAGAAAACAAATAACTAAAAAAGCTCAAAAAAGCAAACAGCAAGAATAATAAATAAAAAAGTAAAGAAGAAGTAATAATGACAAAAAAAGGGCAAAAAAACATCTTAGAAGTTGGCGGCGACCTACGTTTCCACAAGGGGACCCTGCAGTATTATCGGCGATGAGGAGCTTGACTGCCAGGTTCG